>ERZ778516.1518-NODE-1518-length-17349-cov-4.440615_pt1 | contig 17349 bp, 15 predicted proteins | sample MGYA00510342_ERZ778516 | MGnify/ENA primary metagenome ERZ778516 (study PRJEB29527, sample SAMN07138961) | mouse gut metagenome | material: feces | host: mouse | place: China:Nanjing | collected 2016-01-25 ... | reverse complement strand
CATCTCATACTTCCTATTTTAAACAATTTACAATCTAAAACTTCTGTCCTACATTCTCAGCGTTTCGTTAAATTTTGCTGCAATCTTTCTGACCAAAAAATACATTGGAATGGTAATGATAACCGTATAAATCAAAGTGGGAAGCAAATAGTTCAATAAAATCAAATGATGATTTGAATAACCCCAAATGACATAAAAGAACACATAATCCAACAATTCGATTATGAGCATGACACACAACACAAAAAACAACCCGTTGATCAATTTATTTCTCATCAGATACATTACCAAAAGCGTGACAGAAATACAACAACACATCAAAAGAATTGCCCGAAATCCAAATAATTTATTAGAGGAAATATCCCATAAAAGCCCTGCGGCAATTGCATATGCAGCGGCAGCTTTTTCACTTTCAAATAAGGATAAGCACACCGCAAAGGGAACCAATAAAACCGGTTTAATTCCCAATATTTGAAACAACAATGGTGTTGTTTGGAGAATATAAAGCACCAATAATATCACAGCATAGATGATCCATTTTAATTTTTGGAGCTTTGCTTGGTTGAGCTTCAATCAATACACCTCTATTCTTCCGTTTTAGTCACATCGTCGCTCTGATCAATTCCCTTCCCATAAAAGTCCTTGATTACCATTACATTTTGCAGTTTGAGAAAATCGGTTGCGGGTGTGATCTCTGCATAATAAGATTGTCCATAAGATTGTAGTTTCACCGCCCGAACATGTCCAATGACAATGCCCTTTGGGAAGATTCCACTGGAACCAGAAGTCACAATCAAATCACCCATCCGAACAGGTTCTGTTAAGTATTCTAAACGACATAAGCCACTTTCCGCCAATGCAATATCTCCCACAACCAAGCCCAACTGTTCTGGAATCTGCACATCATAAGCGCCCACTCCATCTAGTTGAGGACTCAAAATCGTTCTCACAGAAGCACTTCTAGGACCTACAGACTCCACAATGCCAACCAAGCTACCCAACGTTTCCCCATTATTTTCTACTGTAGTAATCACTGGGTCATACTTTTTGATGCCATCCATAGAACCCATATCAATTTTAAAGGTTTCATACTTATTATCAGGGTCACGAGAAATCACCATTGCACTTACAAACTGATAATCTGGATTCTTTTCTTTGATTTCTAAGTACTTTTTTAGTTCTTCATTTTCTCTGACAATATCCTCATAGTCGACTAAATTTTGCCGGTACTGATCCCGCTCTTGTCTTAGTTGTTCATTCTCTTTTAGCGTTTCGTCTATATTGATATATTTTCCAAAAAAGTTTGAAATACTATTTGAAATAAAGGCAGTTACTTTCTGCGCTGGTACAGTGACATAACTGAGTAAATTTTCTGGAATACTTGCAATTCCATCGGTCGAAGCAGTATACAGCATAAAGCCAAACAATACTGCAATGATTGTGACCAATATTTTGAACCGCAAACTTTTAAAAAATTTTTCCATATACTGCCCATCCACTCCTATTATCAAATATAAAAGAAAGGAGCTGATGCAGTCGATGCAGCCCCTTCTTTGTTGCACAGTCATATTTTTAACGACCTTCACCCACCATTTTAATCTGGTGGGATTGTGATAGTCTCATTTCAAAAATCGACAAAAATGTTTGAAAGCTGGTGATTAGTATCTAGAACTGTCTTCTGCCAAAACATCTCCCAATTTTCCAAAGTTGTCCAGCACTGCACCAGTACCTTTTGCAACACAATCCAGTGGGTCTGCTGCAATGTTGACTGGCATACCAGTCTCTTTGCTAATCAGAGTATCCAAACCCGCCAGCAGTGCTCCACCACCAGTTAAGGTCACCCCCTGATCGATTACATCTGCTGCCAATTCTGGAGGTGTGCGCTCGAAGGTAATGCGAACTGCTTCCAACACTTGGGAAATGGGTTCTTCCAATGCTTCACGAATTTCATTGGAAACAATGGTAATATTTTCAGGAAGTCCATTTAATAAATTTCTGCCCTTGACATCCATTTGAAGCTCCTGTTGAAGTGGATAAGCAGAACCAATTTGAATTTTAATATTTTCGGCAGTGCGTTCACCAATCAACAGATTATATTTTTTCTTGATATAGTTAATAATAGAAACATCAAATTCATCGCCACCAACACGCACTGATTTTGATGTTACAATACCGCCTAAGGAGATGACAGCAACTTCTGTTGTTCCTCCTCCGATATCCACCACCATGCTACCAGTTGGCTCTTCCACCGCCAATCCTGCACCGATTGCTGCCGCCATTGGCTCTTCAATAATACTTACTTTTTTTGCGCCTGCGCGCTCTGCGGCTTCTTTTACTGCACGTCGTTCTACAGCAGTAACCCCAGAGGGAATACAAATTACAACCCTCGGTTTTGCAAATGTAGCTTTATTCAACGCGCGTTTGATAAACGCCTGAAGCATACTGGTGGTAATATCAAAGTCGGCAATGACACCGTCTTTTAACGGTCTGACTGCTACAATTGAACCTGGTGTTCTTCCTATCATATTTTTTGCTTCCTGTCCAACGCTTTTCACAGTATCACTTCTAGTGTCCACTGCGACAACGCTTGGCTCACGAATGATGATTCCCTTTCCCTTCATATAAACCAATGTATTTGCAGTACCTAAATCAATACCAATATCTCTTGAGAACATGCTTTGTTTACCCCTTTCAAAATCAATCCCTAAATGATCCTAACCTTTTTCATAATCTAACTTCTAACATATTGTCAACTACCCCTGATAGAAAATCAATTTATATCATTGGATAAGCGATTATCTTAATAATCGTCTTTTGGGCAAGTTTTTATATTATGTCTACTTGGTGATTGTAAATCACTGTCCAAATTCAGCGAAATCGCCATATTTCAATTTTAGAAAATAATTCTATCATTTTACACGCTATTTATTATAACGAATTTCGTCGTAATAAACAATAGAAAAAGTCGAATTTTAATCAATATTCATAAATTTGTAATATTTTTCTCAAAGTTTGTATTGGCAACCCAACAACATTATGATAATCACCATTGATTTTTGTCACAAATGCCCCTGCATAGCCCTGAATCCCATAAGCTCCCGCCTTGTCAAAGGGTTCTTTGGTCGCCAAATAATCATTGATTTCCGTCTCGCTTAACTGCATAAAAGTAACCTTTGTTGTCTTGTGAAATATAGAGCATTTCTTTGCATTGACAACACATCCCCCCGTGATTACTTTATGTGTTTTCCCAGAAAGCTCTTTGAGCATCCAACGCGCTTGTGCTTCATCTTTTGGGATTCCAAAAATTTGATGTTTGGGAGATACCACCACTGTATCACATCCGATTACAGTTGCATTTGGAAAACGCTTTTGTACTTCTTGTGCCTTCTTTTGCGCCAACTTGCGCACTAATTTTTCTGGAATTGGTTCTTGTATTGTATGCTCATCAAATCCAGAAGGGATCACCTCAAATTCTGGTGCAATCCATTTCAGAAGTGCTTGTCTTCTGGGTGATTTTGAAGCTAATATTAACATGGTTTGTCCTTTCCATTATCCAGAAGAATATCTTCAAATATTCTTCCCTATTTTTTTATAAAATATCATATTACCCAATCAACAGATTAAACTTGTCAAATTCATATCCATTTATTTTGATTTATTGTTTCCCTTGACTGGATAGTCCTGTAGAGCCGAATCCACCTGTTCCGCGCTCTGTTGGATTTAGTTGCTCGACTTCACATAACTGTGGCAATGCCACTGGAGCAATGATCATCTGTGCAATTCGGTCACCATGCCGAATCAGAAAGGGTTTTGTTTGTAGATTGGTTAAGCAAATTAAAATTTCTCCTCGATAGTCGCTGTCAATAACGCCCACACAATTGGCAGGAATAATGCCAAATTTGCTCGCAAGTCCACTTCTGGCATAGATAAACGCCGCATAATGTGGATCATCTATCTCTAAGGCAATCTTTGTATTGACCTGCACAACCTCTCCTGGCATCAAGGTAATTTCCTGTTTTGTATAAGCATATAAATCAAATCCTGCACTTCCTTCCGTGGCTCGGGTAGGCAGTATGGCATTGGGGTGTAATCGCTTTATATACAGTTGTTTCATCTATTTTTCTCTTTTCTCTGTGTTTGATTCAGTCCTCTAAAATATAACCCTCTTGTAAACTCGCCTTGTGGTTTCTCTTGATCTTGATATCTTTTTACCATCCTTTTACATTCCGACTTTGTCTCTGTGGTAAAGTAAAATACACCATAATCAAACCTTTTTATTTGGTCTTGCTTATCCGAAAGTTGCAATGGGTGACAATTTAACAATTCGCTATAACGTTGCTGGTTGCAAATCATTTGAAATGTTTTTCCCTTTCGATCGGTCAGAGATTGTTTGTTTTGGCATTGGGTACAATGGGCATATTTTTTTACAGGACAATTGCGCATTACCATGAGAGGTAGATAACCATAAATGATTACTCCCGTTTTGGTCTTTTGCGGATGAATCTGACAGAGTTGACCCATCGTCGCTTCGATGGATAATACCATATCGGAAATACCCAAATCAAGATACTGTTGTGCGCTCCAGGAATTGGTAATATTTAAAAAATGTGTTCCAAAGCAGGTAAATCCAAGCATCTGAGCCATCTTAATATGTGCTGGATTGCTTGCTGCCAAATTGCTAAACCCAAGATTTTGACAAGTTTTTAACAAAGATATCATAGATGATTCTGTGTCAAACATAACACGATCAAGTTCTAGTATAATTTTTTCACAATAAGGCAATAATTGATCTGTATCCTGTAACACTTGCCTGATGGGAAGATAAATAAACTCCCAAGTATCCATCATTTGAAACGGTATCTGTTCCACCGACCCAAAGCGCGCCCGATAGGTGGTATCTGATACCACTTTGGGTTGAGAAGTTGACCATTGTATCGCTTGATATGGAACTGGATACACTGCCGTACGCACCTGCTTTAATGCCTCTGCTGCTTTTCTTCTCAATTCGTTTAATTTGGATTTTGGAAGTATCAGCCCTTCTTGAATCTGTGCTTCAAATTTCTGTAAATAAAATGGAGTTCCTCCCCATTTTTCAAGTGCTTCTTTTGCAGTCTGAAGATCAGTGGGGCGTGTTTTTGCAATTTCTGGTATTTCTCCTGTTACCTTTACCCGATTGTCCTGTTCATCGGTCAGTTGTAACATGGCAGGTTGTCCTTCTTTCAAGGTGAAATGGATATCTACTGGAAAGAATGGTTTTTCCTTATGATAGGTTTCCCTTAATCTTGAAAATACTTGGTCTGTTGCTGCAAGTACATTTTCCTTTTGTCGAATGCCAAACATATTTTCATCAATGTTTCCAGTCAAATATCCATCTGTAAATCCATCTCTGGAAAAAACCGCTTGCAAAAGGGTAGTATCTGGCATTATCCCCTTAGATAAATCCACATAAACTTTGGTAGCTGCCGCAACATATTCTGGTCTTTTCATACGACCTTCAATCTTCAGAGAAGCAACACCAATTTGCTCCAACCGATGATATTGGTTGACTGCGCATAAATCCTTTAAGGACAAATCATAACTGTTGGCTTTTCCCTTTCCAAATGGCAAACGGCAGGTTCCTGCACAATTGCCCTGATTGCCACTTCTTCCTCCAATCATGGCACTAAAATAGCATTGACCCGAAACGCTCATACACAATGCACCATGTGCAAATACTTCCAATTCCATATGCGTGTTTTTTGCTATCTGTTCAATCTCTGAAATGGTCAACTCGCGGGAGAGCACCACTCGCTTGATTCCCAATTGTTCGAGTAATTTTACCCCTTGCAGCGTATGTACTGTCATCTGTGTAGAGGCATGTAAGCGCATGTTAGGACAGATGGTCCTTGCCAATTTTACAACGCCAAAATCCTGAACAATCAATGCGTCAACGCCCAATTCGCAAGCAGTTATCATAACTCGCTGCAATGCTTCTCTCTCCTCATCAAATACCAGTGTGTTCAATGTCTGATACACCTTCACATGATGCAGATGACAAAATGCAATTGCCTGTTGCAACATATCATAATCAAAATTTTCTGCATGTTGTCTAGCATTAAATGCCTGTTGTCCTAAATAAACTGCATTTGCTCCATTCAAAACCGCTGCTTGAACAGACTCAAAACTTCCTGCTGGTGACAGAATTTCCATGTTTTTAACTCTCTTTCCCTCCATTAAAGATAATTGCAAAAAGGCGGCTTTTTGTACAGCCGCCCCACACTATTTATCATCAATTTTCTCTCTTAAAGAATAAATTTCAACCTCATTCCAAAGTTCCTTGTTTTCGCCCTCCAATACTTCAATTCGCTTTGACAGTTCTGTGACTTTATGATTTAACTTTGAATTTTCTTCTATATATGCTTTGATTTGAAAAAGCAAATTCTCCTTGTCTTCAGAGAGTTTTACTTTTTGATCTAAGACATCCATCAAAAGTAACACACAAGCACTTGGTAGTGAAAGCATATCATTCATACGCATAACTTCTTTGATACCTCGGTCAATCTGTCTGGCGAGATCAGTGACGTATTTTGGTTCTTCATCGGACTGAAAGACATAATCTTTTCCTGCAATCATCACCTTTACTTTGCTCATATTCGACAGTTCCTCCTCGTTTGACTGATTTTACTTGATATCATTATGTATTGCTTCTCGTACCAAAGTCAATGTGATAATTGAAACACAATTTCTATTATCATGTCAACTACCAATCGCCTTTCGGCAATCGGTTTATAACTGCCCAGTCATAATAACGGCTTATGCCTCTGACCTTTCATCCCAATAGGTATTACTACCTAAAATGGCGTTACATCACAGGATGGTTGACAGCACCCTTTATGACAAAGTTTACTTTGCCACAACTGTATCAGGTACTTGACTATCAGAAAGATAGTTGATTCCCATGCGGTACAGATTCATAGCTCCTATACGGTCATCATTTGATTGATAACCACAGTTTTTGCAGCTAAACAAATGTATCTTTTTCTTGCGATTCGACTTTTCGATGTGTCCACACACAGGACAACACTGACTCGTATAACGAGGGTCAACCTTAATTACAGTAGACTGATTTTGTTTTGCCTTGTAAATTAATTTTTGCTCAAGGTCATAAAACGACCATGATACAGATATATAGCGATTTTTTATTCTAACTCGCTCTATCGCATTGCGCACACCAGACAAATCTTCCAAGACAAATAAAGTATGCTTTGGGTTGGTCTCAACGAGTGCCTTTGATACCTGATGATTGATATCCTGCATCCAACGGTTTTCTCGCTGAGCAATCGCTTTTAATCTTCGCCTTGCAGATGAGGTCTGACACATCTGAAGTTCTTTTCGGAGTTTAAAATAATGAGCATGTTTCTGTTTGATGGCTTTGCCACTGACAAAATTTGATTTATGTTTACTATCATAGGTGGCAACAAGAAAATTAATACCTCTGTCAACCCCTACAACATTACAAACATCAGAAAGATGACTCTCCTCAACATCATATGTAACAGGTATGTACAAAAAATATTTGCCATGTTTATTGACGAGCTTTGCAGTTCCAAACTGATAGATTGCATGGTCAAAATACTTAGACATACCTTTTGTGAAATAGGGCAGTTTCGCACGACTACTTAATGTATTTACAGAGAAACAGTTTTGTGTAAGAGAGTAATCCCGATTCCATACCAGATCATACTGCGGCTTTTTAAAAACTGGTTTTATCCACTCTGTTTGATTCTCTAAAATGATTCGATATCTTGCAATAACAGTTTTAAAAACGGACTGTGCCATCTGTGATTTAAGACCAAATTCTTTTCTAAGAATACCATATAAAGCCTTATTAAGAGAAAACTGTTTTAAGTCATGCGTACGAAATACATAATCTGAAACATAATTGCAGGCAGAACTATATACAGACATGGTTTTGTCAAGTAATGCTTTATCTTCTGATGTAACTGATATCTGTATTTTTGCTGTAACGGTCATCTGTTCCATAGATGTACTCCTTTTATCTATATTTCACTAAAGACATTATATAATAATAATTAGTGATAGTCAATACATGGAACAGGTTCTTGTAGATCATAGATAGCACTGTCACAACAGATGTCAATACAAAATGATTATTTTGTCTGTTTATTAGAAAAGTATCAATGTCAATCATTTCAAATTGAGAAGACTCACCGCTCAAGAGCAGTGAGTTTTTGCCTACAAGAAACGAAAGGGATTTATTTATGAACTATTTTTTGGTTCAAGTGAAAATGAATCACCAAAAAAATTCTTTATCAATTATGCTTAGAAAGGATTTTATCTTATGGAACAAATCTCCTATACCAAACAACGCATTGCCCTCTTAGATGAAGTTCGGGGTTTTTCTATCCTATGCATGGTTTTTTATCACTTCACTTTTGACTTATTGCTATTATTTCCCATTTCTTTTCCATTTTTCTATAGTCCTTGGATGAATGGTATCCGTGATATATTTGCAGGTATCTTTATTTTTATTTCCGGTTGCGCCTGTCGTTTTTCCCATAACAACTGCAAGAGAGGGCTTTTCTGTCTTTTATTTGGGATGATTATGACCTTTGTAACCATCATTGTGATACCCGAACAGCAAATTATATTTGGTATTTTGCATATGTTGGGCAGTTGTATGATTTTATTCTCTCTGGTCCACCCGCTACTTGACCAAATCAAACCATCGCTCGCCCTTTGTTTGTGCATTGTTTTGTTTCTATATACTTTTCAAGTGGCGCAAAAGAAATTTGGTATACCTTATTTATTCCATTTCACGCTTCCATCTTGGCTTTATCAAACCAACTGGCTTTCTCCCTTGGGATTTTACAATGAAAATTTTGTTTCTTCTGATTACTTTCCATTATTCCCTTGGATGTTCCTATTTTTCGCGGGCACCATTATAGGCAAATGGATCTTGCAAGGACAATGCCCCAATATCATTTATCAAAGTCATTGTCCTGTGCTTGGTGCAGTTGGTCGCCATACCATTTACATTTATCTATTGCACCAACCCATTCTATTTACAGGATTATTTCTGATGAAACAATGGGTTTATGCTTAATTTCCCAGTCCAATAATTGTTGCTTTATGGATAGCCCATAAGCATATCCTGTCAACATGTTATTTGCACCAATCACACGATGACAGGGAATCACAATCGGAATGGGATTATTGTGGTTGGCAAGCCCCACTGCGCGAAATGCCTTTGGATGTCCAATTTGTTTGGCAATTTGTCCATAAGTGCGTGTTTCTCCATAGGGAATTTCACAAAGTGCACGCCAGACCTTTTTTTGAAAATCAGTCCCTTCTGGTGCCAAAGGCAATTGGAATGTTGTGTGGGGTGTTGTAAAGTATTCCTCCAACTGTCCAATTGCCAGTTGTATCAATGGGGTCGTTTGAACACCATAAATATTTGACAGTGTTGATGTATACAACGATATCTGTACAATTGCCTCACCTTGTTGCACAATTTTCAGTGTTCCTACAGGCGTTTGGCAAAATCCAAATCTTTCCATTCTACTTCCTCAAATCCAGTCTCTTTATTCTGTAAAAACCATCTTTTCAAATTCTTCTTCGGGCATGAGTTTAGAATATAATGTTCCCTGTATGATATTACAACCAATCTTATTTAGAAAATCCGCCTGTTGTTGTGTTTGAATTCCTTCAGCAACAATTTGGATATCCAATAATTTTATGGTATTGATAATATTTTGAAGCACAATGGTATCTTTTTGATCCATACCACCTTTAGAGAAAAATGCTTGGTTTAGTTTAATCATATCAACAGAAGCCTGGCGCAACATATTCAAAGAGGAATATCCCAAATCAAAATTGTCGATTGATAAAGTAAATCCGTAATCTTTTAATGTGTGAATCATTCCAATCACACGCTCTGTATCAACATAGATAGCGGTTTCTGCCAATTCCAAAGTCAACAGTGCTGGAGAAATTTTATAATGTTGTACAATCTGCTTGATGCGCTGTACAAAATCTGTTCTATGAATATTTAGCCTAGAGATATTGATAGAAAGTGGAATTGGCATCAATCCACGATCAATCCAAGAACGCAGTTTCTTACAGGCTTCTTCTAGCATAATCATATCAAGCTCCAAAGCCAATCCCGCGGTTTCCAATACAGAAATAAAATCCTCTGGCACAATAATACCCTTTTGTGGGTGTTTCCACCTTGGAAAAATTTCTCCACCAACAAACTCATTGGTACTGGTATCATATTGCAGTTGAAAATACAATGTAAATTCATGATTGCGAATCGCTTGGCAAACATCTGCAACCAACTCATTTTGTAATTCCAATTTGTTTTTCAGATTTTGATCAAAATAATGAATGTTTACACGTTTATCATTTTTTTGCTTTTTCAATGCCCATACTGCCTGTTCACTGAGTTTATCAAAATGAATTTCACTACCCAATGGATAAACAATGCAGGAATAAATACAGTTATAATTATAAGTTATCTCTCCATCTGTCACCTGAATTTTTTGCAGTGTATCAAACAAGTTCTTTAATCTTTCTGAACACTGTCTACGATTACTTTCCTTTATCAATAAAACAAAGTTATCTTCTCTGATTCGTCCTGCAATTTCTCCCGGTTTGACAAATTCCTGTAATGCTGTTGCAATTTTCTTTAATTGTGTACTTCCTGAAACATATCCAAGTATGCGGTTTAACATTTGAAAATTATCAATGTGAAATAAAACATAAGAATAACCTTTTCCCGCTTGAGGCAACTTTTCATAAAAATCCATTACACTCTGATAATTGGGAAGTTGTGTCAAGCGGTCTACATAAGCAAAATAATGCATCATTTTATTTTTACTGCGATAGGATAAAACCGCAAAAGAAGCCAAACCTACGATCAACAATCCAACAAATAAATTCACCAGTAACATCATTCCAGTAATGGACTGTGTCTGATGAGAAAATAAGTGATCTGGAATTACGGAAAGCAAATACCAATCATTGATACCCAAAGGCTGATAATTGATATATGCCGCTATCTTTCCCTTGACATCTATCATTCCACTGTTGCCTTGTGCCATTTCATCTGGCAATTTTTTCAACGCTTTGACATCTTTAAAAAAGTCTCCCTGTTCAAAACTGACATCAGTTGCAAAATCAAAAGGCAAACTCCCATCTTCTGGAAGTGTTACCGCTTCTCCAGTGCTGTGCAAAACATAGTGGTAAGCATTTCCTTCAAACAATGGAAAGGACATCAAATCAGAATACTGTGACATATCATCGACACAAGTTACCGTTCCCACCATAACATCATTGCGATAAAGCGGTACTGAAATTGCGATGATTTCAAGTCCATCATCCACCTCTGAAACCGTCACCTCTGAGACAGTTCTTCCTCCGTTTTTCTTTACCTCATCTACAATATCCTTGTGATTTTTTGTACGAATTCCATCACTTGCTTTTAAATTTCCCGCCATATCAAAGATTAAAATGCGAACACTTTGATTTTTCTTGGCATATTGTTGCGTCATCTTTTGATTTTGTTCACTAAACAAATCCTCGCTATTTGCAATAGCGTCGGCGAGTACTTCCAAGGAAGTAAAATTATTATCTATCTTCTCTAAGATCAAATTATTGCACTGATCTGACAATTCACTGAGCAAAGATTTGTTGTTTTTTTCCAACATATTGGAAACAGAGACTGCATATAAACGAGCGACCAACAAAACTACTCCAAATACTGCCAATGCAATCAAAATGCGAATACCGTTTTTTTTGCTTATAAATTTCATGATTACCCCCTTATACACCAAAATATGATTAGGTTAAGTTCATCATCCAATTTCCCTGATGTTTCTTAATAAAGCAACTATATCTCAATTCTTGATTATGATAAGTTCTATCATCTGTTTTTACAGATACATTCGGATACATCTTTGACCCTACATAAATCCCAATATAATTGTTTTTTTCCAATTTCTCAAGTTTGGTTTCAACACCTTGCAGCTTTGTTTGTAAAGATTTACACTGCATCTTTGTCTGAAATAACAACATCTTAACCTGCTGAGAATTCTCTGTTTTCAATTGCTTTTGTAATTGTTTAATGGCTTTTTGAGATCTTTGTAGTTCTTCCTTTAATTTCGCCTGTTTTTCCAACAGTCTTGGAGGATAACACAAGGTGACTTCTGTTGCTGTATAAGCGTGATTTCCAACTTCTCTCAAGTTGATTTCCACCGCCTGGCATTTTCCTCCAATCAAAGAACCGTGTTTTCCAGAAAGTACAATTTTTTCATCACAACTTATATTGGAACTCATAATATAATCTGCATAAATATTCTGATATACCTGTACGGTGGCACTTTCAATAAACAGTGCACTCAAAGAACCCTTTGCAACAATTTGTGTTTCTAAATTCCCCTTAATTCCGCCATAAATTACAATATCTCCGCCAGCATTTAAACTGGCATCTTCTACCACACCTCCAATCACAATATTTCCGGTTGCCTTTACAGAAAAGCCACTGTAAACATTGTGTTTAATATGAACCGTTCCATCAAACACAACATTTCCCTTTGAAATATCTATATTATCTAACATCAGCAACTTTTCAACCGAAATTACATTGTTCTGTAAATGTACCTCACCAGAACAAGTTGCATAAATTTTTATTTCAGATTCATTTTCTACCGCTTGTGTATTTTTCCCCGCTGAAATATCCAAGCTCATTTCCTTTTTTCCTGGGATTGGTTTTCCAAAGACGTCTACTCCCTCATCTCCCGCAGTTGGTTTTTTAATCTCACAGAGTAAATCACCCTCCTGAACCGCCTGTACAAAAGACAATTCTCTATAATCCACCATTCCAGTTTCGGGGTTGACTTTAGGAGCTCGATTTGGCTGAATATCAAAGTGATAAAATACATTTCCCTTTTCTCCAACAGTGGGAAGACGCCCTTGTGCAATTACAAATACAGTATCATAAATAGGTGTTTTTTCAAGTCTTTTTAGATAAGATTTTTTTACACCATAACAAATACCGCAGTCTTGTATGGTTTGGTAAAGCATCTGCGGTGAAAAGCTATTTCCTCCTGCCTTTGGAGAAGTGATCACAATTTTTGCAGCTATGTTGTCAGGTTCATAATACACCTGTATGGTTGCATCTGGCTGTTTTCCAAATACTGTACATTTCTTTGGATCCAATTGTTCTTTTTTTGTAGTCTGCTGCTCTTGTGATGATTGAGATTCTTCTTCCTTTTGCATCACCATATGCAACAATTCTCCCAATGTCATATTCTGATACTGTTCTAGTTGCTCCTCTGTTTGAGGCATATCCCCAAGCAGTTCTTTTATCAGATCACGTGTCAACTTTTCATGATTATAAAATTGCGTTTCTTCAATCATTGCCTCAAGCATCGTTTCATCTACCAAAAATTCCATAATTTTACCCCCTCGCTCCCGTCTCTACTTAATTTTTAAGTATATCATATATATGATTTGTTTTCAACAAACACTTTACCAGCAAATTCACTAATAGATAGCGAAAAATATTTGTTATCAGTATATGCAAATCGTATGAAAAGTTTCAGAAAAAATTACAAAAAACCCCCCACTTCGAAAAAGACTAAGTGGGGGGAATTTCTATCATACATCATCTTATCTTACCAAATAAATAGTTGATACCCTTTAAAAAATAAGCAATGCCAAATAAAATGGTAATCACCGTCATACACAAAATAAAAAACAATACTCTTTTCATTTTTTCATTCCTTTTTTTGTTCTATCGAACCAATTTATAATATGTTTTTGCAGTCAACAAATATACCACTGCATAGATAACCGCAAAAACCAACACCGTTATGATTGTACAAATCAAAAATAATTCTGTCTGAAGCATACCAAATAACAACAACAATCTACAAATAACTTTAAACGCAACTACAATGTGAATGATGGCAACCAATAATGGAAGAAAGAATATCATCACAATCTGTTTGTGAATGGTCTTTTTTACCTCTTTCTTGCTCATACCTACCTTTTTCATAATTTCAAACCGGTCATGGTCATCATACCCTTCAGAAATTTGTTTATAATAGATAATCAGCACTGTCGCCATCATAAATAAAAAGCCCAAAAATAATCCCAAGAAGAAAAATCCTCCATAAAGCGTCATCCATTGTTGCTTATTTTCACTTCTGCTGCGTATGCTATGACTAACATGATCGTTTTGCATAAAAATACTTTCTGATAGTGAATGGGTAAAATCAACAAACTGACTTTCGTCTCCTTGCAAATCAAATTGAATCTGATATTGCACTGTATCAATAGTTCCTCTAAAAGAGTTGATTAGACCTTGTAAATATTCCAGTTCATTGATATCTTTTAACACCAAAATATAGAAGTCCCTTATTAGATTTCTCTGTTTTTTTTCTGTTGTTAGCTGTTGTAACTGCTCTTTTATCTGATAGGTTTTCCCTGCTATATCAATATCCGAAAAATCATAGGGGTCTTGATAAGAAAAAATCAATGCTTGATTTTGCTCAAGCTGATAATCTGTCTGCTGTAATCGATTAAAATCCTCTAATGGATAGAATAAAATAAAGCAATCTGTAGCAACGGTGTCAACTGCTTTTGGACGAAAATCAAGTTGATTTTTATTGAAAACAGCAACTGTATTTACAAAACTATATTCATCGCGGTTGACATCCTGTAAGTGATAAGTCTCTAATTGTTGTGTAATTACATCCTGTATCAGAGAAATATCTTCTTGTTTGTTTGACGTTGTAATTTGCACCTCAGAGGGATACTGTATTTTGAACATATCTTCTTGACCTAGATATAGACAAACGGTAGAAGATATTGTGACCAACACCATAGTACTTAAAATACAGATGTTTGCAAGACCAACTGCATTTTGTTTCATACGATAAATCATTCCAGATACTGCAATAAAGTGATTTGGATGATAAAAGAAACGGTGATTGCGCTTTAATAACTTTAACAGTGCAATGCTTCCAGAAGTAAACAGACAATAGGTTCCAATAATCACCAAAAGAACTGCTAAGAAAAACCAAACCAATGCCTCTGTGGGAGACTCGGTCACCAAAGCGATATAATATCCTGCTGCCAGTGACAACACACCAATCAATGTCAATAACCAAGAGGATTTTGGTTCCTTTTCTCCCTGTTGTCCTCCTCTAAGCAGATTAATCGGATTGGTCAATTGAATTTGAACAAAATTAAATAACAGCGTTACTCCAAAAATGGTCAAAAACAATCCAATGGTGATCCAAATTCCCATTACGGAAATTTCAAACTGCATTGGCGTTGTAACTTTCAAAATATGCAGCAATGCAAAAAATAGCAGTTTGTTAATCAATAAAGAAAACAACAATCCAATCACCAAACTAATCAATGCAGTAAATAACATTTCAAATAACATAACCTTTGCAATATGTCGCTTTTCCATACCTAAGATGTTGTAAAGTCCCAACTCCTTTTTCCGGCGCTTGATTAAAAATCCATTGGTATAAAAAATCAAAACCACCGAAAAGATACCAATGATAATCGTTCCAAGATTCAACATCATCGCAACGGTATCACCGCCCTTTATCTGTTGAATACCAGAATTGACCGTAATGGAAAACAAGGTATAAAAAGTAGAAATGGTGCAGATACAAGTGAGCAGATAGGGAAAATACGTACTGCCATTTCTCTTTAGGTTGGAAAATGCCAACTTGGGATAAAACAACTTATTCATTTCTTACGCCTCCTGTTGTCAAAAGGGTTAAGGTATCCGAAATTTTTTGATAGAGTTCCTCATTGGTCATATCTCCTCGATAAATCTGATGAAATACCTCTCCGTCTTTAATAAATAAAACGCGGCTTGCATGGCTTGCTGCCATCGTGCTGTGTGTTACCATCAGTATTGTTTGACCTGCCTGATTAATTTCGGAAAATAAGCGCAATAAATGAGACGCTGCATGAGAGTCCAAAGCACCTGTGGGTTCATCTGCTAAAATGAGTCTTGGATGGGTAATCAATGCTCTGGCAACCGCTACACGCTGTTTTTGACCTCCAGACACCTCATAGGGAAATTTTTTTAATACTTCTGTAATTTGCAGTTTTTCTGCAATGGGTCGAAGGCGTTTTACCATTTCTGCATAAGGTTTATGCGCCAGCACCAGTGGTAGAAAAATATTGTCCTGTAATGAAAAGGTATCCAATAAATTAAAATCCTGAAATACAAAGCCCAAATTGTTACGACGAAATGCTGAAATTTGACTATCCTTAATCTGTGTAATATTTTTACCCTCTAGTAAAACACTCCCACTTGTGGGTTTATCCAATGAAGATAAAATATTCAACAAGGTTGTTTTACCAGAACCGGATTCCCCCATAATGGCGACATATTCTCCATTCTCTACCGAAAAGGAGACATTTGTCAGCGCTAGCACCTGGGTTCCTCCAAAACGTGTTGTATAGATTTTTTTTACATTGTGAACTTCTAATAAAGGCATCTCTTTTCCCCCATAAAATCATTTTTTTTTTTTTATTTATATCTTTATTATAAGAGAAATTTGACAATACCACCATAATTTTACCTTACATTTTAAATTGATAACCTTACAAAATTGTAAGATTGTATTGGATAAGCGTTTTTTCATGTTACATACGCTATCTTCTTTTTATTTCCCCTTAATAAAACTGTTATCACTTTACTAAGGATAACAGCTTTTTGATTTAGTATTCAATTTTTTGGGTGATATAATCCTTATATGGATCTGGAATTATCTTGTGTTCACGTTCATTTTTTCGATATCGGTTGGGGCTAATGCCATACAGTTTGGTAAACTGATTTGAAAAATAATTGTAATCATTGTATCCAATTTGTTCTGCAATATTGGCAATGGAATAGTTGGTCGTTGTCAATAAAACCGCCGCACTTTTTAGGCGATAATCCCTGATAAAGCGCACAGGAGAGATTCCAAATTGTTTTTTAAATAGATTGCACAGATACTCTCTGGAAATTCCCAGATAAGCCGCAACATCCGAAACAGAAATATGATTGTGATAATAACATTTGATATATTCAATTGCCAAATCCAAATAACTGGAAATCGGAGAATAAATTCGAGAAATATAGGTCACTTGATTTGTGGTAACAATATATTGATAAATAATATCTAAAAATAACGATGAAATCTTAATGTCAATAAAATGTTCTCTGTCTTTACAAAATGCAAACATTTCATGATAGAGTGCATCTAATTTATGATACTGTTTGGTAATGTGAATGGGACGATTTTGCGTAATAGATGCACGAAGTAA
>ERZ778516.1516-NODE-1516-length-17361-cov-4.687392_pt1 | contig 17361 bp, 11 predicted proteins | sample MGYA00510342_ERZ778516 | MGnify/ENA primary metagenome ERZ778516 (study PRJEB29527, sample SAMN07138961) | mouse gut metagenome | material: feces | host: mouse | place: China:Nanjing | collected 2016-01-25 ... | reverse complement strand
TACCTATTTTTATAAACGGCCTCTGATTCCGAAAAGTTTGATTGCAAAGTATCGTGAAGGCTTGATTATTGGAAGTGCGTGCGAGGCAGGAGAACTGTTTCGGGCATTGCTGGACGGGCAGAGCGAGGAGCAGTTGGTAAAAATTGCGCAGTTTTATGACTATTTGGAAATACAGCCCATTGGCAACAACCGCTTTATGATTGAATCGGAACGGCATCGGGATATTCAATCAGAAGAGGACTTAATTAACTTAAACAAACGTGTAGTAAAGCTAGGAGAACAGTTAAATAAGTTAGTGGTGGCGACGTGCGATGTGCATTTTCTGGATCCGGAGGATGAGGTATACCGCCGAATTATTATGGCAGGAAAAGGGTTTAAGGACGCCGACGAACAGGCACCACTGTTTTTGCGCACTACAGAGGAGATGCTGGACGAATTTTCTTATTACCTTGGCAGTGAGAAAGCGGAGGAAATTGTCATTACCAATACCAATAAAATTGCCGATATGTGCGATAAAATTGCGCCTGTCCGACCCGATAAATGTCCGCCGGTGATTGAAAACAGCGACCAGCAGTTAACCGATATCTGTTACCGCAAAGCGCATGAAATGTATGGGGAGGAGCTGCCAGAAATCGTGGAGGCGCGGCTGAAGCGGGAGCTAAATTCCATTATTAGCAATGGGTTTGCGGTGATGTATATTATTGCGCAGAAATTGGTGTGGAAATCGGTAGAGGACGGCTATCTTGTGGGCTCACGCGGATCAGTGGGATCGTCCTTTGTGGCTACAATGGCGGGAATTACAGAGGTTAATCCATTAAGCCCGCACTATTATTGTAAGAAATGTCATTACAATGATTTTTATTCAGAAGAAGTAAAAGCATTTGCTGGTATGGCAGGTTGTGATATGCCGGATAAAGACTGCCCTGTGTGTGGTGAAAAGTTGGTGAAAGATGGTTTTGATATTCCGTTTGAAACGTTCCTTGGATTTAAGGGAAATAAAGAGCCGGATATTGACTTAAACTTTTCGGGAGAGTACCAGAGTAAAGCACATAAATATACAGAAGTTATTTTCGGCTATGGGCAGACTTTCCGCGCGGGGACAATCGGCACATTGGCAGATAAAACAGCGTTTGGATATGTGAAAAATTATTATGAGGAGCGCGGCACACATAAGCGCACGAGTGAGATTAATCGAATTGTAGAGGGGTGTGTTGGTGTGCGGCGTACAACGGGACAGCATCCTGGGGGAATTGTTGTGCTTCCCGTAGGTGAGGAAATTAATTCCTTTACACCAGTACAGCATCCGGCAAACGATATGACAACCGATACAGTAACCACGCATTTTGATTATCATTCGATTGATCATAACTTGTTAAAATTGGATATTCTAGGACACGATGATCCAACGATGATTCGTATGTTGCAGGATTTAACGGGGATTGATCCGACAACCATTCCGCTTGATGACAAGGCGGTAATGTCCTTATTTCAGAATACGTCGGCGCTTGGCATCGAGCCAGAACAGATTGGCGGCTGTAAGCTGGGCGCGCTGGGGATACCAGAGTTTGGAACGGATTTTGCTATGCAGATGTTAATTGATACACAGCCGAAATATTTTTCTGATTTGGTACGGATTGCGGGACTTTCACATGGAACGGACGTTTGGCTAGGCAATGCGCAGACCTTGATTCAGGAGGGAAAGGCAACCATTTCTACAGCGATATGTACACGTGATGATATTATGATTTATTTGATTGGTATGGGAATGGACAGTGAACTTTCTTTTACGATTATGGAGAGCGTGCGAAAGGGAAAAGGCTTAAAACCTGACTGGGAACAGGCAATGCTGGAGCATAATGTGCCAGATTGGTATATCTGGTCGTGCAAAAAAATTCAATATATGTTCCCCAAGGCGCACGCAGCAGCGTATGTTATGATGGCGTGGCGCATTGCATATTGTAAAGTGAATTATCCACTGGCGTATTATTGTGCTTTTTTTAGTATTCGGGCTTCGGCGTTTTCGTATGAACTAATGTGCCAGGGAAAAGACTTTTTGGAGCGCATGATTGCAGACTATAAAAAGCGTGCGGATACTTTGACCAATAAGGAGCAGGATACGCTAAAGGATATGCGGATTGTGCAGGAAATGTATGCACGTGGATTTGAATTTGAACCGATTGATATTTTTCGGGCACATTCACGAAATTTTCAAATTGTGAACGGAAAAATTATGCCGTCGCTTAGCAGTATTGAGGGACTTGGCGAAAAAGCAGCAGATGCGGTAATGGAGGCGGCAAAAGACGGGCCGTTTTTATCAAAAGATGATTTCCGCAGCAGAACAAAAGTTTCTAAGACTGTAATCGACCTTATGGGTGACTTAGGGCTGCTGGGAGATATACCGGAGTCGAATCAGATTAGTTTGTTTGATTTGGTGGGATAGAACGGTGGTGTGAGCGGTTAAGGATTTATCTTCCTTATGAATAGGGGCTGTGAAAAATAGGAGTTGAAAACTTCGATTTTCACAGTCCCTTTAATACTTTTTGTGGGCATATTGCTGACTAAAATTTCGTTGAGTAAATTGCTCTATAAATTTTTATGGGACTGTGCTAATGTTAAGTTGTACTTATCCGTTGGAGGGGATGGCATATGACAAGGATAGAACAAAAGGAAGCCAAGAAAATGAAAATTATTCAGGCGGCGTTGGATTTATTTGTGGAACGTGGATATTATGGAACAAAAACAAGTCAAATATCCAGACGGGCAGGGATTAGTGAAGGGTTGTTGTTTCATTATTTTCCTACAAAGGAAATTCTGTTAGAAGAATTGGTAAATATCGGGCTGGAAGGGATGCGTATGCCGATGCTGGTCAAAGCAGAAAACGGTCTGGATTTTTTTTACCAGTTTACAAAAATGTTGTTTTTGGAAGTGGAGAAAAATCCTTATATTGCGAAAATGTTTGTGTTTATGGGGCACGTGGTACAGGCTGAAGATATACCAGAAAAAATCCGGCAACTGGCAGCGTCGGTAGATACGATTGTCTTTTGCCAAAGCTGGGTGGAAGCAGGACAGAAAGATGGAAGTATCCGAGAGGGAAATGCCAAGTCACTGTCCAATATGTACTGGTGTGCGATACATGGAATTATGGAACAGTATGCCTTCCGTCCAGAAATGCTGCTGCCAGAGTCGGAATGGATAACAGGCATGATGAGAAATGAAAAGAAATCGTTTTAGGAGGGTAATTATGAGTGAAAATAGAAAGAAAATTGTAATCGTAGGCGGCGGAATTGCCGGGTTGTCCGCAGGAATTTACGGAAAACTGGCAGGTTATGATGTAGATATTTATGAAAAAAATCCAGTTGTGGGCGGGCAGTGCATGGGGTGGAACCGCAAAGGCTGCCATATTGATAATTGTATTCATTGGCTGACTGGAACGAAAAAAGGGACAGCACTCCGAAAAGTATGGGAAACAGTCGGGGCATTAAAGGAAGATACAGAATTTGCAGACTGTGACAGCTTTTATACAAGCATGAAAGGGGATGTTCAGGTAACGCTGTGGAAAGATTTAGAGCGGACGCAGAAAGACCTTATCCGATTATCTTCCGAAGATGAAACGGAAATAAAAAAATTTGTGGAATATGTAAAATACGCAGCCGAATGTGAGATACCAGCCGAAAAACCTATGGATGCTATGGGAATCATAGATTATATTCATATGGGCGCTTCCATGGCAAATATGCCGAAAGTGATGAAGGAATATGGTTCTATTGATTTAGCGGATATGGCTGGACGGTTTCAGCATCCTGCATTGAAAGCGTTGTTTACAGATTATCTGCCCAAAGAATATGTTGCAAGTTCATTTCTTGTTTCTTATGCTAGTATCGCAACTGGCAATGGTGAAATACCAATGGGCGGCTCTTTGGCAATGGTAAACCGTATGGTGGCGCAGTTCCAGAGGCTGGGCGGCAATTTATACTGCAATGCGCCGGTTTCGCGGATTTTGATAGAAAAGAAAAAAGCAGTGGGGATTGAAACAGCAGATAAAAAAACGGTGTTGGCGGATTATGTTATTTCATCTGTGGATACGATGGAGATGTTTGGCAATTTAATTGGGAAGAAATATATGGATGAAAAATGGCAGCGCTGTTATGCAGATAATGAAAAATACCCTCTTTTTAGTGCCGTTCAGGCAGCATTTGTGGCAGATAGGGAAGCATATAACGGGAAAGGAACTATTTTTTTTGACTGCGTTCCTTTTATAACAGGCGGAAAGGAAGTGGAGAGAATTTCGGTAAAAAGTTATGAGTATGAACCCGGATTTGCCCCAACAGGGAAAGTGGTGCTTCAGGTAAACGTCCCGCAATTTGACAAGGAATACTTATACTGGAAAAGTCTGACAAAGGAGGACTATGCACGTCAGAAAAAGGAGGCGGCAGAAGCAATAGAGGAGCGGCTGCTGATACAGTTTCCTGCTCTTTCGGGGCATATAGAATTTCTTGATTGCTGGACGCCGATTACATATGAACGTTACTGTAATGCATATCATGGGGCATATATGGGCTTCATTACGAGAAAGGGTGTAAAATCTTTTCGCGTTAAGGGAAAACTAAAAGGGGTAAAAAATCTGTATATTGCCAGCCAGTGGATTATGGCACCAGGAGGGCTTCCGGTAGCGGTAACGGCAGGAAAGTTTGCTGTGTGGAGGATTGCCCGGAAGGATAAAAGAATGATTAAGGATTCTTTTTTATAATAGCACATAAAATAACGCGAAATCTGAATCGTTCTGATTCGATTTCGCGTCGTAAACTGCGGAAGATGGGACTTGAACCCACACGTTGTTACCAACACAAGATCCTTAGTCTTGCCTGTCTGCCAATTCCAGCACTTCCGCATATAAATATGTATCTGAGAAGCTTTTCATAAAAAGCTTCTGTATTGCCACTGCAAGATATATCTTATCACCCATATACTAATTTGTCAACAATTTTTTTTAACTTTACAGAAAATATTATTGAAAATTTTGCGGGAAATTTTTTGCAAAATATATTGACAAAATTGGGAAAAGACGGTAGAATATGATTTGTGCGCAGGAGTGGTGGAATTGGCAGACGCGCAGGCTTCAGGTGCCTGTGGTAGCAATACCGTGTGGGTTCAAGTCCCATCTCCTGCATTTGATAGCGCGAAATCGAATCGAATTGGTTCAGGTTTTGCGCTATTTTACTTAGTGCGAAAAAGGAAACCTTTGAATAACGAGGTTTCCTTTTCCTATTGAATCTCCTAAGTTTTGAAGTAAAGAAAATAATTCGGTAATCCTTTACAGTTGCTGGAAATTTTTTGTCAACTTTTTGTATTTTATTGGAGAGTTGAAAGTTTTATTTTGCGTGCTAAATTCTGTATTGTATAGGAAACTTTATCAACTCCTCGCACTAGAACTGTGGGAAATTAGCCCTGTGACAGATTAAATTTTTAAGCATAATTGAAAAAGGATGCTGTTATGCTAGACAGAGAAATAGGCATATCCCTTGAAAACACTGGGATACGCCTATTTTGCTTCAAAACTTGAGTTTCTTTGTTTTTCGATCAACATATCCCTATTTTTTTCTAAAATTCATTTGCTTGCTAATCTTAAACTGCTTGCACACTGTGAAATTGCATTATTCTTGAAAGTATGCTATACTAAATTGGTCAATCTTGTAAAAGGAGGGAATACAATGAGTTCTGTTACTGCAAGAATCAATGAAATAAAGCAACCAAGAGGAGGCTATATCAAGCCATCGGCATTTATAACCACTTCTTTCAATGATGGGAATATTCTTTCGGAACAAGAAAATATTCATGCATCTATTATTGGTATGGCAGTTGATTATCTAACGAGATTTATGTCAGGCGCTGATTTGTTAGATTCTTTTAAAATATCTTTATTAGGAGTTAAAGCAGCTACAAGCTTTGGAAATAAATCAACATTGAAAGTTGCAGAGAAACTTTTAAAAGGTATTAAGGGATTGGATAACGATTCTATTATAAATGCTTGTAAATTAGTTACATTTGATGTATGGTATAGGAATCCAATGAATGCAGTGATGGCTAAAGATTATTCTGCAACAAATCCAGACAAAGAAACCATAAATAATATAAAGATTATGGTCAAAAGAAGTTTGGCGTTTTGGGATAAATATGGTCCTATAACAGTAGATGGATTTACTTTTGAAACGGATGGATATACGGAAATTGTTAATAGCGGAGACGGTGATTATTTAACTGCTGATACAATGTGGGATTTTAAGGTTTCCAAATCAAAGCCAACTAATAAGCATACACTACAATTACTAATGTATTGGATTATGGGACAACATTGTGGAAAAGCAGAATACAAAAAAATAACTAAATTGGGAATATTTAACCCCCGACTAAATATTGCCTATATTCTTGAAATGGAAACTATTCCCCAAAACATAATAGAAGATGTTGAACAAAATGTTATTTGTTACAAGTAGATAGTAAATTAATAAAAATATAAACAAGAGTTTGTTAGAAAAAAACTGTCTGATAACTTTTATTACAATTATCTTTTTTGAAAACCATTTGTTACGTAAAACTTTCTTTTAGAAAAAACAGGCGGTTGACAAGTTGGTTGTACTAAAATAACTAATGTGAGGAACGATCCTTTCTATGAGATTTTATGGTATAAGGAAAGTTATTCAAGTTGAATTTCCCTCATTGAATTAATGAATGGGGCTGTCGTATTAAAGAAAATAGATACAAGATATTATAACGCCCTATTGCGTTTTATACTATATCTTGTATCATCAAAGTTTAATGCGACAACCCTTATTTTTTATGCATAGCCCAGTGCATCTCTACGCGATTGCATACAGCAGCAAAAAACAATTTGTCAGTATACAAAAATATTAGAAAAGCGATAGCATATTTGAGAGGAGCAGCAAAATGAATATTAGAAAAGCCAAATGTAATGATTTATCAAGAGTTGCTGAAATATATGTATTAAATAACCGCATTCATTTTTTCCCAATATTTAAAGATGAGAACTATTCCTTTGGGGAGTTGCAGGTGGTATCGTTAATAGACAATTACTTTAAAAAGGATGAAATAATAAAAAATCTATATGTATTTGACAATGGACTAATTAGAGGTTTTATCCTGATGAATCATACCGAAATAGATAAATTGTACGTCGATCCTTTTTTTCAAGGCAGGAAAATAGGCGAGGAGTTGCTTAAATTTGCTATAAAAGAATTGCACGCAAAGAATTTATGGGCATTAGAAAAAAATAGTAAAGCGATTTCCTTTTACCAAAGGCATGGCTTTTATTTAACAGGGAAGAAAAAATTGGAAGAAGATACAACAGAATATCTGGTTGAATTGGAGTTAGGAACTGTCCAAAAATAACTTTTAATATTGCTTGTCTTTTTCTCCGATAGCACTACTCAAAAATCAGTTACATAGCCCGCTATGCGCCTGATTTTTGAGCAGCACTCTCGAAGAAAAATCCTGCACACTATTTAAAAGTTATTTCTTGACAGTTTCTTAGAAAAGTTTCTAAAATAAATCAGAAAGCTGAAAAAGTCATAAAGTCGAAATTTCAAATATTTGAAAAATAAAAAAGGAATTTTGAATTTGGCGTGGAATATTATAACTAAGGGATAAGGAATTGTACATTTTGTATGCAAGATCTGTTATACTAAGCGTTAAAAAGACTGACGCTAAGGAACTATCACTAAATAAGTATAACAATATGCACACAACCGCACAAAGGAAAATTGCCGCTTTGCGGCGTGTGGCTGGTAGGAGAGAAGGATATTTTCTGCTTGAGTGTACAAGGGAAAGGCATGGTTTAAAACATGACAATTCGGGAAAATTTAGAGCAGTGGGAGAAGGAATATCTAAGCCCGTATGCTACGTTGAGTATTCATTCAAAGGGCAGAAGTAGGGCAGAGGATCAATGTGATATTCGACCTGTGTTCCAAAGGGATAGAGATCGGATTATCCATTCTAAATCTTTTCGGCGGCTAAAGGATAAAACACAAGTTTTTTTATCGCCGGAAGGTGATCATTATCGCACGCGGCTGACACATACACTGGAAGTTTCGCAGAATGCCAGGACAATTGCAAGGGCGTTGCAGCTCAATGAGGAGTTAGTGGAGGCGATTGCGCTGGGGCATGACTTAGGGCACACACCATTTGGACACGCGGGAGAGCGGGCATTGGATGAAATCTGCCCATTTGGATTTAAACATAATGAGCAGAGTGTGCGGACGACAGAGATTTTGGAGAAAGATGGTGAGGGGCTGAATCTTACATGGGAAGTAAAGGATGGTATCCGCAATCATCAAACAGCGGATATGCCGGCAACACTCGAAGGAAAAATTGTGCGTCTTTCGGATAAAATTGCATATACATATCATGATATGGATGACGCAGTGCGGGCAGGCATTTTAAAGGAACGGGATGTACCACGTGAGATTGGAGAGATAATCGGCTATTCGCCTAGGGAACGGCTGAATAATTTTATTCATGATATTGTAACGCAGAGCAAGGGTTCTAATGATGTGCGGATGTCGGCGGAGGTAGAGCTTGCATTGAAGAATCTGCGGCGCTTTATGTATGACAAAGTCTATAGTAATCCGGTAGCAAAATGTGAGGAAAAAAAGGCGGTTTCGCTGATTCAGACACTGTACCGTCATTATATGAACCATACAAACGAACTGCCGAAATTTTTTGTAGAACTGGGATTTCGGGGAGAACCAAGAGAAAAGGTCGTTTGTGACTATATCAGTTCTATGACAGATCGGTTTGCGATTGCACTGTATGAGAAATTATATGTACCGAAGTTCTGGATGGGGTAAAAATGCGAAAAGGAGTTCGATTGCAATGTATTATCCGGAGGAATTGGTTGAGGAAGTAAGGCAGAAAAACGATATTGTTGATGTGGTTTCAAGTTATATTCGACTGGAGAAAAAGGGGAGCAACTATATGTGCTGCTGCCCTTTTCACGGGGAAAAAACGCCATCGTTTTCTGTGAATCGAGGCAGACAGATTTATAAATGCTTCGGATGCGGAGAGGGTGGAAATGTTGTTACTTTTGTGATGAAATATGAGAACTGCACGTTTCAGGAAGCACTGAAGATTCTTGCAGAAAAGGCAGGCGTAGAATTGCCGCAGGCGGAATATTCCGAGGAGGCACGCCGTAAAGAGAACAGGCGTCAAAGGCTTTTGGAAGTGAACAAGGAGGCTGCGAAATTCTATTTTTATCAGCTTCGCACTGAGCGGGGAGCACAAGCAAAGGACTATTTGGACAAGCGCAGGCTTTCTGATGAAACAAGAAAAAATTTTGGCCTTGGTTATGCGCCGATTCAAGGTGGGGAACTTTTGGCATATTTGCACCAGAAAGGATTTGATGATGCAGATATTCGGGATGTGGGATTGGCAAAAATAGACGAAAGGCGCGGAACCAATACTTTATTTTGGAATCGCGTAATGTTTCCAATACAGGATATCAACCATAGAGTCATCGGGTTTGGCGGGCGTATTATGGGAGAATCTGACAGCGGACCGAAATACTTAAATTCGCCGGAAACAGAAATTTTTGACAAGAGCCGCAACCTTTATGGCATGAATTACGCACGCACGTCACGGTCAGGAAATATAATATTGTGTGAGGGTTATATGGATGTCATCAGTATGCATCAGGCGGGCTTTACACAGGCGGTGGCTTCGTTGGGAACTGCGTTTACAATGGGACAGGCTGGATTAATTAAAAAATATACAAGAGATGTCCTATTAGCATATGACAGTGATGGCGCAGGTGTGAAAGCAGCGCTTCGGGCAATCCGGATTCTACGGGGAGCAGGAATGTCTGGGAAGATAATTAATATGACTCCGTATAAAGATCCGGATGAATTTATTAAGAATTTGGGGAAAGAAGCGTTTCAAGAACGAATTGAAGACGCAGAAAATTCATTTTTGTTTGAGATTCGGATGCTGGAACGTGATTTTAATATGGATGATCCTGAGGAGAAAACAAACTTTCATAATCAGATTGCACGCAGGCTTTGCGATTTTGGCGAGGATGTTGAGCGCGAGAACTACTTGGAAGCAGTGGCGGAGAAATATCATATCGGTTTTGAGAACTTAAGGAAACTAGTAGTCAATATGGCTGCCAAAACAGGCGGATATGGAAACGGCAGTCTTGCAGAAAACGATATTCGTGGGTATTCAGGACTGCGGGCAAAATCTGGTATTAAGAGCAGGGTAAAGAATACACCGGAGGAAAATGCGAAGAAGGCACAACGGCTTTTGCTTACATGGCTTTGCGATGCGCCGCAGCTTTATGCAAAGATAAAACGTTATATTACACCAGAGGATTTTACGATTGAGATGTATGGCAAAGTTGCAGAACGGATGTTTGAAGATATTGAAAACAACTGTTTGAATCCGGCAAGCCTAATCAATATGTTTACAGAAGAAAAGGAGCAGAGCGAAGCAGCGTCTTTGTTTACGACGAAGCTTCCGCAGCTTGAGAGTGAGCAGGAACAGGAAAAAGCATTTCATGATATCCTTGTAAATGTCAAGAAAAACAGCTTCGAATACTATTCGGCTAGGTCAGGAGTGGATATTTCAGCATTAAATAAAGTAATTGAAGGGAAAAAAGCGCTGGAAGAACTTAGCAAAACGCATATTTCTTTGAATTAAGGATAAAAATAATATGGTATGGAGGATTGACCAGAATGGATGAAAACACACAAGCAAAATTTGATGCGAAATTAAAGGAGCTTTTAGCGGCAGCGAAGAAAAAGAAAAACGTACTGGAATATCAGGAAATCAACGACTTTTTCAAGGATATGCCTCTTGAGGAGGAACAATTTGAAAAAATTCTGGAAACTTTAGAGCAGAACAACGTTGATGTATTGCAGATCATTGATGATGATGATCTGCCTGATGATGACCTGCTTCTTGCGGAGGATGAAGAAGTTGATATGGAAAATATCGACCTCTCTGTTCCGGATGGTGTTGGGATTGAAGACCCTGTTAGAATGTATTTAAAGGAGATTGGAAAGGTTCCTTTGCTGAGCGCCGATGAGGAGATTGAGCTTGCTAAAAAAATGGAGCTTGGCGATGAGGAAGCAAAGAAACGGCTTGCTGAGGCGAATCTGCGTCTTGTGGTTAGTATTGCAAAGCGGTATGTAGGAAGGGGAATGCTGTTCCTTGACTTGATACAAGAAGGCAATCTGGGCTTAATTAAAGCTGTTGAGAAGTTTGACTATCGAAAGGGTTATAAATTTTCAACCTATGCGACTTGGTGGATTCGTCAGGCGATTACAAGGGCGATTGCAGATCAGGCAAGAACCATTCGTATTCCGGTGCATATGGTAGAAACGATTAACAAACTTATCCGAGTGAGCAGACAACTCTTACAGGAACTGGGGCGTGAACCGACGCCAGAAGAAATTTCAAAGGAAATGAATATGCCCGAAGACCGAGTGCGTGAAATATTAAAGATTTCTCAGGAACCAGTTTCTTTGGAAACGCCGATTGGCGAGGAGGAAGACAGTCATTTAGGTGATTTTATCCAAGACGACAATGTTCCTGTGCCTGCGGATGCAGCGGCGTTTACTTTGTTAAAAGAACAGCTTGTGGAGGTTCTTGATACTTTAACAGACAGAGAGCAGAAAGTGCTTCGGCTGCGTTTTGGGTTAGATGATGGCAGAGCACGCACTTTGGAGGAGGTTGGCAAGGAGTTTAATGTCACCAGAGAGCGTATTCGGCAAATTGAGGCAAAAGCGCTGCGTAAACTCCGTCATCCATCAAGAAGTCGTAAGCTAAAGGATTATCTGGACTAAGGGAGATGTTATGAATGCTGTTGTCAAATCGGATGCAGGCAGTTGTCGGGCTTGTTGCACCTTGTGCAAGTATAGCGGATATCGGCTGTGATCATGGATATGTTGCAATAGAGCTGATAAGCCGCTGTATCTGCCAGCATGTGTTTGCTATGGATATTCATTTAGGGCCACTAGAACGGGCGAAGCATAATATAAAAGAATATAGGATGCAGGAATATATTGAAACAAGGCAGTCAAATGGTATGGAATCGCTTTCCAAAGGGGAGGCAGAGGGTGTTATCTGCGCAGGTATGGGCGGACGTCTGATAATTTCCATTCTGGAACGTGGGCAGATGTTAGTCCGCGATATGCGGCAGGTTGTATTACAACCACAGTCTGAAATAGATGAGGTACGGGCATATCTGCGTAAAAACGGTTTTTTGATTGAGAAAGAAGATATTATTTGCGAAGATGGAAAATATTATCCTATGATGCGAGCTCTGCCCAATGTGCCTGGCAGGCAGGAAAAGCAGACGGCGGAGAATCTTACAAGGATAAGAGATATGTATGGATCATATTTATTGGAAAAGTCACATCCTACGTTAAAAAGGTATCTTCTTTGGCAGAAAGAACATACACAGCAAATTTTGGAAAATTTAATATGCCAGTGCCAGCCTACCCTAAGACAGCAGCAACGGATTGACGAGTTAAATCAGAAGCTGAGGGATATCGTTTATTGCCTTTATCATTATTGTTAGTGTTTTGCGGATTGTTTTAGCGCTCTCATTTTTTACTTTTATATTTCTTAAATTTTTTTATTTTCTTATTTTTTATATAGAGGAGAACTTATGAAGTGCTATGAAATTATAGAAAAGTTGGAAACGCTTGCTCCTGTGTGCTATGCAGAGGAATGGGATAATGTGGGGCTTCTTGCAGGAAGACGTGATAAAGAGGTGAATACAATCTATATCGCGCTGGATGCTTCCGATGATATCATAACAGAAGCAGTACATATGGGTGCAGATATGCTTCTGACACATCATCCGTTGATTTTTCGGAAATTGGGACGTGTGAATACAGATGATTTTATTGGAAGGCGCATTGTGACATTGATCCAAAAGGATATTAGCTATTATGCTATGCACACGAATTTCGATGTAATGGGAATGGCGGATGCAGCAGCGGATGCACTATCGCTAACAGACAGAAGCGTATTAAATATAACGTTTGAGGATAAGCATATTACGGAAGGCTGCGGACGTGTGGGGCAGCTACCCAAAAGATTAAGTGTTGCAGAATGCGCAGCATTTGTTAAAGAGTGTTTTCAAGTGCCACATGTTAAAGTGTTTGGTGACTTAGAACATTTTGTCGAAAAGGCAGCAGTTATGCCGGGATCGGGTGGCAGTTATATTCAAGATGCATTAAAAGCAGGCGCAGAAATTATGATAACAGGTGATATTGACCACCATAAAGGCATTGATGCGGTTGCACAGGGACTTACAATAATTGATGCAGGGCATTATGGGATAGAAAAGCTGTTTATTCCATATATGGAAGCAATTTTAAAAGAACAGCTTACCGGCGTGCGTGTCTGCAAGGCTGATTTTAAGGAGCCGTTTGTGGTGATTTAGCATGCTGTTTCAGTTTCACACCAAAAGAACGTAAAATCAGCGTTCTAAAATCATTTGAAAGGGGAAATGTGTGGAATGGATAGAATGAACGGAAAAAAAGAGAGTTATTTGGTGACAGTGGATGGGAAAACAAGAGAATATCCAGCAGGAATTACATTTGGAGAAATCGCCCGGGTATATCAGAAAAATTATCCACATCAGATTGCGCTTGCGGTAAGGAACGGCAAAATCAGAGAATTGTTTAAGAAAGTGGATAAGGATTGTACCATTGAATTTTTAACAGTTTCGGATGATACAGGGCATAAGACATATAACCGCACGGCAACCATTATATTAATGAAAGCAATTACAGAGGTGGTTGGAGCGAATAAAATTGATCGAATTAAAATGGAATTTGCCATTGGAAATGGATATTATTGTTCTAAATCTGGTGATTTTGAGGTGACGGATGAACTGGTAGAGCAGGTAAAGGCAAAAATGCAGGAATATATTGACAAGGATTTGTGTATTATTAAAAAATCCATGCCTTTGGATGAAGCCAATGCTTTGTTTGAAACGCAGAAAATGACAGATAAAGTCAGCCTGTTTCGATATCGGGGAAACTCAACGGTGAATGTATACAATCTGGACGGCTATTATGACTATTTTTATGGGTTTATGCTGCCTAGTACGGGATATGTAAAATATTTCGACTTACAGAAATATAAAGATGGTTTTATGCTGATTTTGCCGTCAATGGAAAATCCTACAGAACTGGAGGCATTTCAACCATCACCAAAACTATATAGCTGTATGCAGATCGCATCTGGTTGGGGGATAAAACTGGGCGTTGATACGGTGAGTGACTTAAATAATCAGATTATGGCAGGTGGTTTTAATGAGTTGGTTTTAGTACAGGAAGCTTTGCAGGAACGCCGTATTAGTGAAATCGCGTCGGATATTGTATCTAGGAATGGCGTGAAATTTGTAATGATTGCTGGGCCGTCCTCGTCGGGAAAAACCACCTTTGCACATCGCTTATCCGTTCAGCTTAGAACATATGGACTAGTGCCGCATCCAATTGCAGTGGACGATTACTTTGTTGACCGCGAAAATACGCCAAAGCAGCCCAATGGCGATTATGATTTTGAATGTTTAGAAGCAATTGACATTCAGCAGTTCAATCAGGATATGTGCGATTTGCTGGAAGGAAAAAAAGTTGAACTTCCTACATTTAACTTTGTAACAGGCAAACGCGAGTACAAGGGAAATTATAAGCAGCTTGGCGTGGATGATGTGCTTGTAATAGAGGGAATTCATGGATTAAATGATAAAATGTCTTATGCGCTTCCAGCAGAGAGTAAATATAAGATTTATATTAGTGCGCTGACTACATTAAATATTGATGAACACAACCGGATACCAACGACCGACGGAAGATTGCTGCGTCGTATGGTGCGCGACGCAAGGACGCGCGGCGCAACAGCAAAGCGAACGATTCAGATGTGGCCGTCTGTGCGTAACGGTGAAACCAAAAATATTTTTCCATTTCAAGAAAGCGCAGATGCTATGTTTAATTCTGCATTAATTTATGAACTTGCTGTTTTAAAACAGTTTGCAGAACCATTGCTGTATAGTATTGAACCGGGAGAACCAGAGTATTTTGAAGCAGTAAGACTATTAAAGTTTTTAAGTTATTTTCTTGGGGTAAGTACAGAGCATCTGCCCAATAATTCTATTGTGCGAGAGTTTATTGGCGGAAGCTGTTTTAAAGTGTGAAAACCGTATGGCAACTGTAGCAAATGATCGCGGCTTTGAATTGTCTTGGGTTGCAAAATCCATCGACAGTGCAGAGGTGAGGAAAGTCCGGGCTTCGCAGGGCAGGATGCCGGATAACGTCCGGTAGAGGTGACTCTAAGGCTAGTGCAACAGAAATAAACCGCCGCATATGATATGCGGTAAGGGTGGAAAGGTGGTGTAAAAGACTACCGCCTCTAAGGTAACGAGGAGGGCATATGTAAACCCCATCCGAAGCAAGACCAAACAGAGAGCGATAGACTTGCCCGGTCTGCTTTCAGGTAGGTCGCTTGAGGCTGTCGGTAACGATAGTCCTAGATAGATGATCATTCGTGCCGTTGGGAAACTGGCGGTATCGACATAACCCGGCTTATCGCTGCGGTTGCCTATCGTTTGATATTGTATAATCGAGTAGGGAAACATTCTTCTTCCCTACCCACCGCGCGACCCGTGCCGCCGTCTTAGCGGCATATTTCCTCTGCATGGGTCTGCGCATCTAAAATGCCGCTTTTTAAGCGGCGTTTTTGCTATATACACGCCGATTAGAGGAAACATGCCATTGTATGGCGCATCGGCGGTGCGCGAGTAGAAAATCCAATATATAGAGCACCCTATAAATAGGAAATAGGAATCTTCCCTACTCGATTACATCTGCTGCAAAGCAGAAGGCAAAGTGGCAGCAATTATTGACAATAATATGCGTTTTATATTAGATGGTGAAAAAACGCCAGCAGAGTTGATAGCATTATTAAAAGAAGATGCTGTGTTTCGCGTAAAAGTCTGCATCAGGACTTGGAAATTTTTCAAAACCAACCAGCGACAGCAGTGTGGAAAACAGTACAGATTATGGTGAAAGGACTTTATGTGCTGGCGCGTAAACGGTATCAGTCCGCAGATCAAATGCGGAAAAATATAGAGGAATTAATACAGCGTATTGATGGAACGGAAATTTCGCATAGTGTGTTTTGGGAGTGCAGCCGCCAAATATGAAAATTGGATGATCAATGGGCTGCGTATATTGGGGAGTCGAAGGAGGAAGCAAAGGAGTGAAAAGAGCAATAACAAAATAATGATTAATGCAAGATAGAAATTTAATTTAGAGATAGTTTAGAGATTTCTCTGTTATAATGAATTCCAAGGTGTTAGTCAGTAGAACACCTATTTCTTCAATAAAATTTGTAGCTTGAAAAAGCGTGCAGTTAAAGAAAGAGGAGGTTCATTATGAAGAAAAAATGGATAGCAGCAGTAGTTTTAAGTGTATTTATAGTAACCATAGGGGCTGGCTGTGCAAAGCAACAGGACGCTCAGGTAGATGCCATAAAGCAGGAATCCTTGGAGAATGAGGATAGGAAAACACAGGAAAACAGTGCATTGCAAGGAAACGAGGCAACCGATGCAAAGGCGCAGTCTGATGGCATTGAACCAACGACAGGCGCAAATAGCAAAACAACAGAAATTTTGGATGGAAACGTAAGAGGAATTGGTGACAATGGTATTGTTATCATAAAAACAAGGTTAGAGGAAACGGATGAAGACGGCGTTGCTTTAGCTGTAGCTCCAGCACCGGGGGCTGAAACAGAAGAGGATTATGTGGGTGTCAACTTTACAGATCAAACAAAAATGGAACTCCATATTGTGAAAAATAATGGAGTAAACCCAGAAGAAGATATTACTGTTCAACAGGCTTCGTTGTCTGACATCAAGGACGATATGAGTGTTACATTAGAGGGGTATTATGACGAAGAGGTCTTTGTAGCGGAAAAAGTAATACTTTATGAGTTTGTATAAATGGTTTATAGGATTAATTGCCCAATACATAAGTCTGATCTAACTGGCAGTCAACCGGATAGATCAGACTAAATTTTTACATATCTTTTACATCTTTATAGTATATCCCATTTCGAGTAGTTCCGTTAAAATAATGAATGAATTAAAGGATACTAAATATTTTAGATGACATTCCTGTTTTTCAAATATTTACGCTTGACAAAGTTTCTTTTTGTTGTAAAATAGTTCTAAAAAGAACAAAAAGGAGAATGCAATGATTCCGCTAAATCCATGGGAGCATCAAAATGCAATCAAGGCACTTTATTCAAAATGTGTGGAAGGGGTCTGTGTAA
>ERZ778516.1515-NODE-1515-length-17362-cov-6.365055_pt1 | contig 17362 bp, 13 predicted proteins | sample MGYA00510342_ERZ778516 | MGnify/ENA primary metagenome ERZ778516 (study PRJEB29527, sample SAMN07138961) | mouse gut metagenome | material: feces | host: mouse | place: China:Nanjing | collected 2016-01-25 ... | reverse complement strand
AGCGACAGCTTGTATAGTCTATCACATTAAAAAACATTTGTCAACAACTTTTTTAAATTATTTTTTTATTTTTTCTACTGTCTTATTTCTTTCAGACAGCTTAGATATAATAACACTTCTTCCAAATCTTGTCAACTGTTTTTTTTATTTTTTTCAAAAAACTTTTTTTAGATTTCGGAACAAAAAATCCATACTGGAAACCAGAACGGAGAAAGAGGGATTTGAACCCTCGCGCCGCGTGAACGACCTACACCCTTAGCAGGGGCGCCTCTTCGGCCTCTTGAGTATTTCTCCGAATAAAATAGTTCCAATATGAATTTTGCATCACTTGCGTGAAACAAAATTTATTATAACTGCTAACTATACGTTTGTCAATAGTTTTTTTATTTTAAAGTAATAAAATTTACTATTTAAATTTTGTTACTATTCCAATTATCAAAAAAATCAACTTTAACATTATACAGCAAGAAGTTTCTATTTCTTAAATAATTCCAGTATCTCACATTTACATAAAATTATCAGACCAATGATATATTACAGTAAAAATTTTAAACCCCATTATTGAAAAAAAAAAGTATGAACTATTGAAAAAACAAAGTTCATACTTTTTTGCATTTATTTTTTATTCAGACTTTCCTGCTCTGAATCCTTTAAATGAAATTTATTTACCAGATTATGCAAACGCTTTGACTGTTGGGATAGTTCTTCACTTGTAACAACACTTTCCTGTGCGGAAATATTATTTGTCTGAACTACCTTTTCAATCAAATTGACACCCTTTGTCAGCTCCTCCAAAATTCTTTTCTGATTTTGAGAAGCATCACTGATTTTATCCACAGAAACTGATATTTCTTTGGCGCCTTCCACTACTGTCATAAGAAAATCTGCGGTATCATTGACAATTGCTGTTCCATTTCTTACAGCTTGAAGAGAATTTCCAATTAATAAAGCAGTCTGATTTACTGCCTCAGCAGTTTTTGTTGCCAAATCCCTGATTTCTCCTGCTACCACAGCAAATCCCCTTCCTGCGTCACCAGCTCTTGCAGCCTCAATAGAAGCATTTAATGATAACAGATTCGTTTGAGAAGAAATATCTTCTATTGTTTTGATAATATTTTCTATTTCTGCTGAAGCATCACGAATATCTGACATCGCCTGAACTAACTTTCTCATTTCATCATTGCTTTGTTCAATTCTTCTGCTTACTTCCATAACAGTCTCATTTGCCTTTTGTGCATCATCTGCATTGGCAGAAACATCTTCTGAAAGATTCTCTATCGATGCTGCCAGCTCATCAACAGCAGCCGCCTGTTCTGCGGCGCCCTTTGAAAGACCTTGTGCACCGGAAGAAACACGAATTGAATTGGTTGCAACCTCATCTGCTGAAAGAATAATTTCATGAAGTGTATTGTTCAAAGAATCAGCTATTTTTTCAATAGAAGTCTGAATTGGTATAAAATCTCCAATATACTGCTGATTGATTGCAATATCCATATTATTTTCCGCCATCTCAGATAGCTGATGTGAAATATCATTTACATAATTATTGATTGTAACACTGATATGATTAATAACTCTTGCCAAACGACCCAGTTCATCATCTGTATCTACATCAACATTGATTTTCAGCTTTCCTTCTTCCAATAGAGAAGCACCATTTACAATCGTCTCAACAGGGGCTAAGGATTTTTTAATAATATAATAAATAATATACAGCAGTAATCCTCCAAATAAGATAACTGCCAGCATTAATTTCAAAATATCCATAAAAATTGCTACATTAAATTCACTTTTGTCAATAGACATATACAATACCCAGTAATTACCCCCGCTCATCTTTAAAGGAACGATTACAGAAATTCCTCTTTTATTTGTAGCAAAATTTGTGGTATGATTATCAATAATAGACAGACTGTTAACATATGGACCATCCTCCATAGACTTTAAGGCTTCACTTTCTGTAACAATATCTTCATATCCAGCCTCAGATGCTGCCTTACCAACCTTAGAACGGTCATAAGTGTCCAGAAGAACTGTTCCATCTTCTGCAAGTGCTACCATATGTGTAGATTCATATCCGGTACTGGCATACTTCTGTGTCTGCATATCTGCCAAAGCCACATCACAGCCCGCTACACCGAAAAAATTTCCCTCGGCATCATAGACAGGTGCAATAATACTAATCATCATAATATCATTTCCCCGTAGCTGATATATATATGGTTCCATAAGATAAGGTTTTCCTGAAGATTTAATCTTCATATAATATTCTTTTTCAAAATTATCAAAAGCATCCTCATGCTTTTCAAAGGTAATGCCTGTTCCCTTTTCATCCGGATAAGCAACCGCTTCATAGGCAATATCTTTCTTATGAACACTATAAGGCTGACCATTTTCATCTGCAATTTTATTTAATTCAAAATATGCAAATACAGTGGTAAAATTTTCATCTCCTGACAATACCCCTGCCAAAGCATTATCAATTGCATCTCTCTGCTCTTCTGGAGGCAGCGCAGAAATATTTTTCAAAGAGTTTGCAAATCCTATTGCCTGACCATATGCATTTTCAATATTATTTTGAATTAAAAATGCATTTTCATACGCAACGGACACCAGTTTATTACTTGTTAAATCAGTCAGAGAATTAAGCGAAATTAATCCTGATATTGTTACAATAATCAAAAATATCACTGCGACAATAACTACAAGTCTTGAAATAATTTTTTTGCTTAAACTGTTTGTTATCTCAGCTTTGGCTTTCTTTTTTTCTTTTGACATTATAAAGTCCTCCTGGTTCCATGAAATAAAAATATTAAACATTATAACAATGCTACTATTTAAAGTCAAACAATTTTTTAAGCTTTTTTAATGTTTTCGTTTTTTATAATTTCAGTTGCTTTATTCCTCAATAACTGCTGGATATAGTTTATCTTCTTCTTTGATTTCTTCCTCATGATAGATTTTTTCGTCTATCAAATAAGCAGAAATATTTTTTGCTCCTTTTTTACAGGTAATCATGGTAGAGGCTTTAATCAAATTCAGGTTTTCTTTCTCTTTTGCCACTTCACATTTTGGCAGAAGACCATTTGCGTAATCTGTTTCTGATAAAATATCCTGCTTTGCCTGCCAGCATAAAATCAGAGTGTCTTTCTCATTTATTTTCTGTCCGGTCCGATATCGATATGTAATCTTGTCCTCTGTTTCTTCCACACAATATATCTGAGACCATTTTCCATCACTGTTATTTCTGACAGGGTTACTAAACAGCCTGTCTTCTGTCTTTTCTATTTTTCCATCTTTATAAGCAAGTGTCACTGTCACTTCTGTCACATAATTTTCCAGCTTATATATATTTTCTTTATCTCTTTCATATAAAACTGCTCTTACAGTAGCGGTTCCATATGTATTTCCATCTGCATCCTCTGGACTCCATTTTGCAGTTTCATTTGATAATGAATAGCTGTAATAGCCTCTTCTTGTTTCTTTATTTTCATTTTGCTCTTTAAATATATCTGTTTTATTTTCCGCACTGATACATCCTCCGTCTGTCTCCCATAAAATATAGACCTTTTCTTTATCATCATAATTATATGGTACTGACAAAGTTCCATCTTCGGCAACCTCTATAACCAGTTCTCCCGTTTTTTCTTTTACATAATCATTAGCCCACTGCAAAACTGCAAAAAATGAAATTGTGGCCACTGCCGCAATAAGAAGTGAGTACCCGCCATACTTTAACATAAATGTATTTATTTTTTTTGCTATATCCTTCATCTTATCTTTTAATCCTTTTCATTTTTTCTTTTATCATACCCTATTTTAACATTTATAACAACTCTAATCATATCGGTATTTTCTGAAAAATATATAAATATTTTGATTTTACGCAAAAATTAAAATGGTACTGCTGCAAAATAAGTTTCTTTTTGCAGCAGCCCCATTTTACCACCTACTATATTATATCCTATATGCTATATTATATCCTATATGCTATATTCTGCTTACATTACTTTGATTATTACTGTATTCCTGTTACAATATCTCTATTGTTCTGGGTCAGATTCCTGCAACTCCTCCAGCTCCATATCCTCTTCAAAATCCTCCGACAGGTCGTCTTCATCTGGAATATCCACAGAACTTTCCTGTATCTGTTCCGGCTTCTGTCTTACCTTTGCGATGCTTGCAACCACAATATCCTCTTTACTGATATCCATAAGTTTTACACCGGAAGTAATTCTGCTGAGTATGGAGATTCCTCCAACCTGCATCTGAATAATAATTCCTTCTGTTGTAATCAGCATAATTTCATTATCCTCATTTACAGCCTTTACGCCCACAATATTTCCTGTTTTTTCATTTATTTTATAACACTTTAGACCTTTTCCGCCTCTTCTTTGCAGAGTAAATTCAGAAGTAAGCGTGCGTTTTCCCATACCGTTTTCTGTTACAAATAACAGGGCTTTTCCTTGACTTTCAAGCTGCATTGCGACTACCTCGTCGCGTTCGGCAAGATTAATACCTCTTACACCGATTGAATTTCTTCCTGTTCTTCTGACATCGCTGACCTTAAACTTAATACACTGCCCATATTTTGTAATAAGCATTGCTATATCATTATTCTGAGTTTTCTTTACCTCAATCAGTTCATCATCATCTCTTAAGCTTATCGCCTGAAGCCCCTTCTTTCGGATATTTGCATATTCTATCAGAGGAGTCTTCTTCGCAATTCCGTTTTTTGTTACCATTAAAAGAAATGAATTTTCATTAAACTCACTGACAGGGAACATCGCTGTCACCTTTTCTCCAGCTTCCATCTGAATCAGGTTTACAATTGCAATTCCTCTCGATGTCCTGCTGGCATCCGGAATTTCATAGGCCTTTATTTTATATGCCCTTCCAGTATTGGTAATAAACATAAGATTATGATGTGTGGTAGTCATCATCAGCTCTACAATATAATCATCATTAATCGTCTGCATGCCCTTGATGCCTTTTCCACCACGGTTCTGAGACTTAAAATTATCTACTGTCATCCTTTTTATATAGCCCAGTTTTGTCATGGCAATCACTGTATTTTCCCTTGGAATAAGGTCTTCCACAGTAATATCTTCCTCATCATAGCCAATACTCGTTCTTCTGTCATCTCCATATTTCGCTGATATTTCAAGAATCTCCTCCCGTATTACTCCAAGAAGCTTCTTTTCATCAGATAAAATTCCCTTTAAATAATCAATGGTTTTTTTAAGCTCCGCATATTCATTCTCAATATCTTGTCTTGCCAGACCTGTCAGTGTACGAAGTCTCATATCAACAATCGCCTGTGCCTGTCTGTCTGAAAGTCCGAATTTTTCCATTAAACCATTTTTTGCATCCTGAGTCGTTCTGGAAGAACGGATAATTTTAATTACCTCATCAATATTATCAAGCGCAATCAGATATCCCTCTAAAATATGAGCTCTCTCTTCCGCCTTGTTTAAATCGTATTTTGTTCTTCTTGTAATCACATCCTCCTGATGATGAAGATAATTATCAAGCATATCTTTAAGATTTAACACCTTGGGCTCATTATTTACAAGAGCAAGCATAATTACACCAAAGGTATCCTGAAGCTGTGTATGCTTATACAGGTGCTTTAAGATAATATTAGCGTTGACATCGCGCCTCAGCTCTATTACAATACGCATTCCTTCTTTATTTGATTCGTCTCTCAGCGCAGTAATTCCATCTATTTTTTTATCCTTAACCATATCCGCAATTTTTTCAATTAATCTTGCCTTATTTACCATATACGGAAGCTCTGTGACAATAATTCTTGATTTTCCATTTTCCATTGTTTCAATATTGGAAACAGCTCGCACCTTTATTTTTCCTCTGCCTGTTCGGTAGGCTTCATTGATGCCTTTTGTGCCAAGAATTTCACCGCCGGTTGGAAAATCAGGACCTTTTACAATCGAGAGCAATTCATCAATCTCTGTTTCTCTGTCCTCATTGATTTTATTGTCAATAATTTTCACTACTGCATGAATAATTTCTCTTAAATTATGAGGTGGAATATTGGTAGCCATTCCTACTGCTATTCCATTTGTACCGTTTACCAGCAGATTTGGAAATCTTGCAGGAAGCACTGTCGGCTCTTTTTCTGTCTCATCAAAGTTCGGGACAAAATCCACGGTATTTTTATTGATATCCGCCAGCATTTCCATGGAAAGCTTGCTAAGTCTCGCCTCTGTATAACGCATGGCGGCAGCTCCATCTCCGTCTACGGAACCAAAATTGCCGTGACCATCTACAAGTGGATATCTGGTAGACCATTCCTGCGCCATATTTACAAGGGCTCCATAAATCGAGCTGTCGCCGTGAGGATGATATTTACCCATAGTATCACCGACAATACGGGCACACTTTCTATGAGGCTTATCCGGTCCATTGTTCAATTCTATCATGGAAAACAAAATTCTTCTCTGAACCGGTTTTAATCCATCTCTTACATCCGGGAGCGCTCTTGCTGCAATTACACTCATTGCATATTGTATGTAAGATTCCTCCATAGTCTTTTTCAAGTCTACTTCATGAATCTTATCAAAAATATTCTCGTCCATTTATCAGTACCTCCCTTAAATGTCTAAATTCTGAGCAAATTTTGCATTTGCTTCAATAAATTCACGTCTCGGTTCTACTTGGTCTCCCATTAATGTCGTAAATGTCAGGTCAATTTCTGATTTTAACTCCTCATCATACTGAACCTTTTTCAATATTCTTGTCTTTGGGTCCATTGTAGTTTCCCAGAGCTGGTCTGCATCCATTTCTCCTAGTCCCTTATACCGCTGAATTTTGTTATTGTTATCTCTTCCGATTTCAGTAAGGATTTCTGCCAGTTCCTCGTCCGTATAAGCATACCAGACCGTTTTATTTTTTGTTATCTGAAAAAGTGGAGGAGTGGCAAGATATACATGCCCTTCCTTAATTAACATAGGCATAAATCTGTACATAAAAGTCAAAAGAAGAGTAGCGATATGAGCGCCGTCTACATCGGCATCTGTCATAATAATAATTTTATTGTATCTTAATTTTTCAATGTCAAAATCATCATGAATCCCTGTTCCAAAAGCTGTAATCATAGCCTTGATTTCGGCATTGCCAAGGATTTTATCGATTCTTGCTTTTTCTACATTTAAAATCTTGCCTCTAAGCGGCAGAATCGCCTGTGTTGCTCTGCTTCTTGCTGTTTTTGCGGAACCACCCGCAGAATCACCCTCCACAATAAAAATTTCACAGTTTTCGGGATTTTTATCTGAACAGTCTGCTAGCTTTCCCGGAAGCCCGTTTCCATCAAGAGCCGTTTTTCTGCTTCTTGTTATATCTCTTGCTTTTCTTGCAGCATCTCTTGCCCTTTGAGCAAGAATCGACTTTTCACAGATGATTTTTGCTACCTGCGGATTCTGTTCAAGGAAATATTTGAGGTGTTCACTCACTACGCTGTCAACAGCAGTTCTTGCCTCACTGTTTCCAAGCTTCTGTTTTGTCTGACCTTCTAACTGCGGTTTTTTCACTTTTACGCTGATAATAGCTGTCAGTCCCTCTCTGATATCTTCACCGCTTAAATTCTGCTCGCTTTCCTTTAACAGCTTGTTTGCCCTTGCGTAATCGTTAAACGTCTTTGTCAAAGCCCTTTTGAAACCTTCCAGATGGGTTCCGCCTTCAGGAGTAATCAGATTGTTTACAAAGGCGTATGTATTTTCAGTATAAGAATCGTTGTGCTGAAAAGCGACCTCTACATAAATATCCTCTTTGGTTCCCTCACAGTAGATTACCTGCTCAAAAAGAGGTGTTTTTCCCTTGTTTAAATAGGTGACAAACTCTTTAATTCCGCCCTCATAATGATAAACCTTCTCTTTTTTATCTTCAGGATTTCTGTTATCCCTGAAAATAATTTTTAAACCTCTTGTCAAAAATGCTGTTTCCCGTAGCATTGTACTCATGGTATCAAAGTTATAGACAGTATCTTCAAAAATGGTGGCATCTGCCTTAAAAGTAATTGAAGTTCCCGTAAAATCAGTATCGCAGGTCCCGATTACTTCCAAATCATTCATAATCTGTCCGCGTTCATAACGCTGGTAATGTATTTTTCCATAACGGCATACCTTGACCTCCAGCCATTCCGACAGAGCATTTACTACCGATGCGCCTACTCCATGAAGCCCGCCGGAAACCTGATATCCGCCGCCGCCAAATTTTCCTCCTGCATGAAGTACAGTAAATACCACTTCTACTGCCGGTCTGCCGGTTTTTGTATTAATTTCAACCGGAATCCCACGCCCGTTATCCTTTACTGTAATGACATCTCCCTCATTAATTTCAACCTCAATAGTGGAGCAGGCTCCTGCCAGTGCTTCATCAACCGCATTATCAACGATTTCATAAACCAGATGATGAAGGCCCTTTAATGAGGTATCCCCGATATACATTCCCGGTGTATTCCTTACAGCTTCAAGCCCCTCCAAAATCTGAATCTGATCACCGCCATAATTTTGACTGTTATTATTACTCATTGCTGCTCCTTTCTATTGTACCATTTATAACTTTGTACACATTGTTGATTGTAAATCTGTTTTCAATAAATTCATCCAGTCCGGTACATGTGATAATAGTCTGTACTTTGTCTATACTGTCCAAAAGATGTTTCTGTCTGCTGCTGTCAAGCTCCGAGAGCACGTCATCCAAAAGCAGTATGGGTACATCCTTTATAACCTGTCTGACTAATTCTATTTCCGATAATTTAAGTGATAATGCTGCCGTTCTCTGTTGTCCCTGACTTCCGAATTTTCTGATATCCATATCATAATTGTAAAATCCGATATCATCTCTGTGTGGACCTGTACTTGTACTGCCAAGCTTTAAATCCCTTTCGCGGTTATGTACCAGACTTTCATATATCAGATTTTCGTCCATAGCATTTCCGTTTAGAACATTTCCATTTATATTATTCCCACTTAAATTCGGCTCATACCGAATGACTAAATTTTCTTTTTTATCTGTTATTTTGCTGTGTATTTTACAAATAATATGATTTAATTCCTGAATAAATCTTTCCCGCCGGCTGATAATTTCTTTTCCATATCTGGCAATCTGTATATCAAGAATATCAAGAGTATTTATTAAATCTGCTCTGCGACACACATATCCTATATCCTTTAACAGCTTATTTCTCTGATTCAGTATTTTATTGTAAGTAATAAGATTATGCACATAAATTTTATCAAGCTGGCATAATTCCATATCAATAAATTTTCTTCTTTCAGACGGACCATTTTTAATAATATTTAAGTCCTCCGGTGAAAAAAAAACAACATTCAGCGTTCCAAATAATTCGCTTGCCTTTTTTATGGGAATTCCGTTAATGGCAATTCCCTTTGTTTTATTTTTTTTTAAATGCATATCAATTCTCAGAGGAACATTCTGTTTTATCACAATCAGCTTAATATGCGCTTCCTCATGGTCAAACATAATTACCTCTTTGTCTTTGTTTCCTCTGTGTGATTTTGTTGTAGCAGCAAGATAGATAGATTCTAATATATTTGTTTTTCCCTGCGCATTGTCTCCATAAAGAATATTTGTGTCATTCTCAAATGAGATATTAAGGCTGTTATAATTTCTGAAATTATTTAACTCCAATGATTTGATATACATTCTGAACTCCTGTGACAATCATTTATAATAGCTGTTTATAACAGTCATTCCACAGTAATTATTTTACAAGAATTATTTCATAATGACTATCTCATAATTACCATTTTACAGGAATTATTTCATAATGACTGTTTCATACTTACTGTTTTATAACAACGATTTCATTATAACCATTTTAGAATAACTGTTTTATTATAACTATTTCTCAATTACTGCTTTGTAATTATTATTTTTTCATTCTCAAATTCTACAATATCGCCGTCATAAAGTTTTTTTCCTCTCTGTGTTTCCACAGAGCCGTTTACTTTTACTAGTCCGTCTTGAACTGCAAATTTTGCATCTACTCCTGATTCGACAAGACCTGCTGCTTTCAGGGCCTGCCCCAGTTTAATATAATCTTCTCTTAGTTTTATTGTTTCCATATTATTTTTCACTTCCATTTTTTATTGTTTCAATCCACTTGCGGTAATAAAATATATATTATGAATATTATCAATAAGCAGCGTTAAAATTTACCGGAAGAATCAAATAAATATAAGTTTCTTCGCTGTTTTTCATTACACATGGTGCCTTTGGATTTACAAAATAAATATCCACTTTTTCTTCATCAATAACTTTTAAGGCATCCATTAAAAATTTGGGGTTAAAACCAATCATAAGGTCCTTTCCGTTTTTATTGATTTCAAGCTGTTCGTTCATTGAACCAAGAAACGATGAAATTTTAAGCTCCAGCTCATTTTCTGTAATATTTATAATAATCGGTTTTTTATCCCCCTCTTTTACAAGAAGCGTAGACCTGTCAATACAATCTAAAAATTCTTTTTTATTGATATTTACAATTGTATCAAAATTGCTTGAAATCATCTGTTCTACTTTAAAATATTCTCCTTCAATTAATCTGGATACGACAATTGTATTTTCAAATTCAAAAGCAATCAAATTGGTTTCAAAAAAAACTCTTACATCAGAATCAATTCCTCCGGTAAGGATTTTACTGATTTCATTTAATGTTTTTCCAGGAACAATTACTTTAATATGTTCAAAACTGTCCTTTAATTCAGTCTTTCTGATTGCGATTCTATGTCCATCAAGCGCCGTAACAGTCAGCATATTTTCTTTTACCTCAAATAATTCGCCTGTCATCAGTTTATTTGTATCATTATCAGCAATAGAAAAAATTGTCTGTCTGATTAATTCTTTTAAAGAAAACTGTGACAGATAAATAAACTGTTTCTTTTCAAAAGACGGCAGATAGGAGAAATCCTCTCCTGATTTTCCGGCAATACTGAAAGTAGCTTTTTCACAGGTAATTGTAGTTTTAAAATTTTCGTCGGTAGTAATAGTTATCTCGCTGTCTGGAAATTTTCTTATAATTTCAGAAAATATTTTCGCATCAATTGCAACAATTCCTCCAGAGATAATCTCACCTTCAACAATGGTTTCAATCGCCAGTTCTGTATCATTTGACGTAAATTTAATAACATCGGAGGCGTCAATTAATATACATTCCAAAATAGGCATTGTTGTTTTGGATGGAACCGCCTTTAATACGATATTAATAGACTGTAATAATTTTGATTTGTTGAAAACTAAGTGCATATGTAAAAAGCTCCTTTCTCGTTTTCCATATATAAATAGATATTATAGATACCCGTAGTAATAATAATAAGGGGTGTGAAAATGTTGAAAACTGTTCTCAGCCCTTAAAAATCAATGGTTTCAGAATTTGAAAACTATGTTGAAAAAATTTTTTTAGGGTTGGATAACTGGAAAGTTATCAACATTATCTTAAAATCAGTTTAGAGCATCAAAAAAGTTATCAACATTCAGAAACATTATAAAGTGTATTGGTGTGGATAAATTATCCACAATATGTGGAAGCACGATATAAATCAGTATATTGTAAATTTACAGGTTTTTATTGTGCAGTGCTTTAATTGGGAATAATTTTCTTTTTAATAATTTCTATTGTATTTTTTGTTGTTTCGTTTGTATCTATTTCATGCTGAATTTTTTCTATTGCATGCATAACAGTGGTATGGTCCTTTCGACCAAGAGCCAGTCCAACTACTTTCAGAGAAGCACCGGTATAGTATCTGCATAAATACATGGCAATCTGACGGGGATAAACAATATCCTGACTTTTTATTTTTGATATAATTTCCGCAGAGGTAATATTAAAATGTTCTGCAACTGTATTGATAATTAATTCTGCAGTAATTTCTTTGTTCGCATCTGGAGATATGATATCTTTTAATACTTCTTTGGCAAAGTCTAAATCTATTGGAGATTTTGACACTCTTGAAAATGCGACAATCTTTGTCAGAGCACCTTCAAGCTCTCTGATATTTGATTTTATATTGTTTGCAATATATTCTAGGATTTCATTGTCAATATCATAACCCTCAGTGTCAGCCTTTCTTAAAAGAATTGCCATTCTGGTTTCGTAATCAGGGGCCGAAACATCAACGGTAAGACCCATTTCAAAGCGTGACTTTAAGCGTTCCTCCAGTGTAGACATATCTTTTGGAGGTTTATCAGAGGATATAACAATCTGTTTATTTGCTTCATATAAAGAATTAAAGGTGTGGAAAAATTCCTCCTGTGAACGCTCTTTGCCTATTACAAACTGAATATCATCTATTAATAAAATGTCGATGTTTCTGTATTTATTTCTAAATTCCATAATCGCTGACTGGTTTTCGCTTCGAATGGCGTTTATAAGCTCGTTTGTAAAAATTTCACTTGTTACACATCGAACCTTGGTATCTGGAGCCTTATCCAGAATAAAATTGCCTATGGAGTGCATAAGATGCGTTTTTCCAAGACCTACACCCCCGTAAATAAAAAGAGGGTTATACATTTCCGCCGGAGATTCCGCTACTGCCAGTGCGTAGGCATGAGCATAGTTGTTGTTTCCCCCGACAACGAAGTTTTCGAAGGTATAATTTGGATTGAGGTTTGCTTCAACTTTTTTATTATTGATAAGAAGATTCTTATTTGTGGCAGAGGCGGTGCCGTGTGAAACAGAAGGTGCTTTTGTTTGTTTTTCTTTGTTTTGTTTAGCTCTTTTTTCGATTTCTGCCGGAGTGACAAATTCAACATCAAGTTCTTCTCCTGTTATTTCCTGTATGGAAACCATTAATGGGAGATAGAATTTTTTGCGGATATATTCAATCATGGCATCGTTTTCCTTAAATAAAAGAGTAACCATATTTTTTTCCACAGAATGTATCTGTAAAGGCTTTATCCATGAATTGAAGGATACATTTGCTATGTCGTATTCATTTTTAAAAAAATTTAGTATTTCTTCCCATTTTTCTACTACTAAGTTATACATGTTTGTAACCTAAACCTTTCTCCAAAAAGATAAATCGATACTTATGCCATCTTATCCCCTATTTTATACCAAATGAAAGATTTTTTCAACTTTTTTCTTACAGGAATCTGTTTTTTGTTTTTTGATAGAAAAAATATGTGTGAAGAAAAAAATGTAAAAAATGTGCTTGACATAAAAAAATATAGATAAATTCGGCTGTTTAAGGAATCTGTCTTTTTATGTGGAAAAGTGGAAAAAATTGTGGATAACTTACTTTTTCACTTTTTTCGACTTTTCCACATTGAAAAATCTCCAAATTTCCACATTTCTGAAAAATATGTTAAAACAGGGAATAAATTGAGGTAAACTGTCGATAAAATAATTGTTTATCCACAAGTAATCCACAAAATGTGGATAACTTTCAGAAAAACAAGAAAAAGGAAAAATGTGGAAAAATATTTAACCAAAAATGGATTAGTGAAAAGTTATCAGTGGAAAAATTGTGAGTGGAAAGTTATGAGCATAAAAATTGTTTGGCAGGAAATTATAAAAAACTTAGAAAATATTGAAAATAATACTTGACGAAAAAAACCTTATTGAATATAATGGGTACGATGTCTTAATAAACATTCAGAGGAAAGGAGGCGGAGAGAATGAGACAGACAATGGGTGTTACCTACAATCCAAAGAAAAGAGCCAGAGCAAAGGTTCATGGTTTCAGAGCCAGAATGAGCACGGCTAATGGAAGAAAAGTATTAGCTGCAAGAAGAGCAAAGGGAAGAAAGCGTATTTCGGCGTAGATGAGCACAGACCGCAGTTTTGTGGTCTTTTCTTCTTTTTTGATAGAAATAGGCGAGGGAGATGCGGGAAAAAATTGTGAGGAATATTAATTCGATAAGAAAAACAGCTCAGTTTCAGAAAGTTTATAGACAGGGGAAATCCTACGCAAATAAATATCTAGTTATGTATGTGTTGGAAAATAGTGCTGATGAGATAAGACTTGGAATATCCGTCAGCAAAAAGGTAGGAAACAGCGTAGTAAGACATCGGATTACCAGACTAATCAGAGAGAGCTATAGACTTCATAAAGAATTGTTCAGTAGTGGTCTGGACATTGTGGTAATTGCCAGAGCATCTGCAAAAGATAGAAGCTTTCAGGAAATCGAAAGTGCATTTCTGCATTTGGGAAGGATGCATGGCATTTGTGAAAAGTGGTGAAAAAAGTTGAAAAGAATTCTTATTTGTATTATATGTTTTTATAGAAAATTCATATCTCCGATAAAAGCAGGACATTGCAGATATACACCTACGTGCTCTCAATATGCGATAGAAGCACTGGAAAAATACGGTGTATTTCATGGAACGTATCTGGCGGTAAGGAGAATATTGAGATGTCATCCCTTTTCAAAAAGGAGCGGGTATGACCCGGTTCCATAATTAAGGAGGATAAGTAGTGTCAGGCATATTTTTAACTAGTTGTACAAACTTTTTTCTGATTCGATGGATTGCAAATATATTGGGATTTATCATGAATTTATTTTATGAGATTATCAATAAATTTGGACTTGGGAAAATAAGTATTTGTATTATTGCATTTACAATTATTGTGAAAGTTTTAATGCTTCCTATCAATATTAAACAGCAGAGAAGCATGAAGTTAAATTCGATTATTACTCCTCAGGTTCAGGCAATTCAGAAAAAGTATGCAAATAAAAAAGATAATGAATCCTTGATGAAGCAACAGCAGGAAATAAGTGCCCTTTATCAGAAGTACGGCACATCGCCTACGGGGGGATGTCTTCCCATGCTTCTTCAGATGCCGATTATATTTGCGTTATATGCAGTAATGGCATGTATACCGAATTATGTAAATGATATTCAGGATATGTATAATAACGGCGTGGTTTCTTATTTAGTAGATAATGATTATGAAACAATATATTCTTTAAAAGATATTGATGCTTTAAGTGATACGCTGTTTGAGGATGAAGATGAGGACAGTCTGGACATGCTGGTAACGGCATATTTCGGCAAAGACGGCGATTATGACAAGGATAAAATAAAGGAAACAATTTATACAAGCTTTACTTCGGCTTACAGTACGGAATTTGGAAGACAGTCTGCGTGGGATGTAGTGGATGCTGCGTTTCATGATGCAATAGAAGATATAGAAAAATTGAAAGAGCTTTCTGAGGAAGAATGGAAAGCGGTCACAGATGAGAAACTAGCAGCATATGCGTCAAAAACAGAAGGGGATTGGGATAAGATAATTTCTTCCTATGAAAAGATTATAGACGATATGCAGGAAAATCGGACGGAGATTAAAAAAGCGTATTCTTTCTTTACCATTGATTTAAGTACATCACCAGCAAACGGTGTTAAGATTGCGATTATTATACCTATTCTTTCAGCGCTTGCACAGCTTTTAAATATGAAGATATCTTCATCGAGCCAGCAGACGGGGAATGCTTCGGCGGACCAGATGATGTCTTCCATGAAAATAATGAGTTATTCCATGTGTGTAGTATCGGCAGTTCTCTGTTATACGCTTCCGGCGGGCCTTGGACTGTACTGGACTGTCAGTTCCTTCGTACAGGTGGTGATTCAAATATTACTTAACAGGCATTTCAAAGATATGGATGTAGATACTATTGTAAAGGAGAATCTGGAGAAGGTAAACAAAAAGAGAGCAAAAGCAGGACTGCCTCCAAATACGATTTCGACTGCTGCTGCGACAAGCACAAAAAATTATAAACCTCAGGTACAGTTGGCAGATAATGATAATACATCAGATTCAGCATCTGTAAAGAGGGGCTCTATTTCAGAGAAAGCGAATCTGGCAAAGAAGTATATGGACAAGAAGTAATTAGGAGGGAAAAAATAAATGGAGTTTCAGGAATTTACAGGAAAAACATTGAATGATGCTGTGACAAATGCTTTGATTGGACTGGAGACAACAAGAGAAAATCTTGAATATGAAATAGTAGATAAGGGGAGTAACGGATTTCTGGGAATGGGAGCACGACTGGCAAGGATAAAGGCAAAGCGAAAGGAAGAGCCGAAAAAAACGGTAGAGGAGATTGCCGAAGGTTTTCTTACCAACCTTTTCAGAGCCATGGAGCTGCAGGTTACAATTAAAATAAATTTCCATGAGGATATGTTGGATGTGGATTTAACCGGAAGTGAGATGGGGATTCTGATAGGAAAAAGAGGACAGACACTGGATTCTCTTCAGTATCTTTTAAGTTTGATTGTAAATAAAAACAGTGAAAGCTATGTAAAGGTAAAGGTTGATACAGAAAATTACAGACAGAGAAGAAAGGAAACACTGGAAAATCTGGCAAAAAATATTGCATTTAAGGTAAAGAGAACAAAGAGGCCGGTTTCACTGGAGCCAATGAATCCATTTGAAAGACGGGTCATTCACTCGGCACTTCAAAATGACAGATATGTTACAACAAAAAGTGAAGGTGAAGAGCCATACAGGCATGTGGTTGTTTCATTGAAGAAATAATTTTCAGGACAGGAAAAGACTTATGAGGGGCTGATACTTCGGCCCCTTTTTGAATGTAGCGCCGAAAAGAAAAGGAGATAATAAATGTTTTTAACTGATACAATAGCGGCTGTTTCTACGGGAATGACAAATTCAGGTATCGGGATTGTACGCATATCTGGAAGTGAAGCATTTGAGATTGCAGACAGAGTTTTTAAAGCAAAAAAGGGGAATGTAAAAATTTTTGAAATGAAAAGTCATACTCTGCATTATGGCTATATTCACGAGGATAATAAAATAATAGATGAAGTGTTGCTTACAGTTATGAAGGCGCCCAATACTTATACGACAGAGGATACCGTTGAGATTAATTGTCACGGAGGTATCACAGTTGTCAACAAGGTGTTGGAAACGGTTCTGAAGAAGGGAGCACGACCGGCACAGCCGGGAGAGTACACAAAAAGGGCATTTTTAAACGGGCGGATTGATTTATCTCAGGCGGAAGCGGTAATAGATATTATTCATGCAAAAAATCAATATGCCCTGTCAAATTCTGTGCATCAGTTAAATGGCGCAGTATCAGAAAAAATTAAAGTAATACGTGAAAAAATAATAAACAGTATGGCTTATATTGAAGCTGCTTTGGATGACCCTGAACATATCAGTCTTGACGGTTACAAAAAAGAACTGCAATTAACAGTGAATGAAATAAAGAAAGAACTGAAAAAGCTGCTGGATTCTTTTGATAATGGAAAAATTTTGTGTGAAGGGATAAAAACTGTTATACTTGGAAAACCCAATGCGGGAAAGTCATCGTTTTTGAATGCATTAATAGGGGAGGAAAGGGCAATTGTTACAGAAAT
>ERZ778516.1514-NODE-1514-length-17363-cov-4.351283_pt1 | contig 17363 bp, 12 predicted proteins | sample MGYA00510342_ERZ778516 | MGnify/ENA primary metagenome ERZ778516 (study PRJEB29527, sample SAMN07138961) | mouse gut metagenome | material: feces | host: mouse | place: China:Nanjing | collected 2016-01-25 ... | reverse complement strand
AACCCCACGAAATCGAAGCCGGCATAGCCAAATCGGCTCAGGATCTGCTCGTAGGCGCAAGCCCCGGCGTGGTCGTGACTCCCGACGGCGGTAACCCCGTGGGCGGCGCAACCATCCGTATCCGCGGCGGTTCCTCTCTCTCGGCCACCAACGACCCCCTGATCGTGATCGACGGCGTGCCCATGACCAACCAGTCGGGCGCGGCAGGCACGAACCCCATGACAAGCATCAACCCGCAGAACATCGAATCGATGACGATCCTTAAGGACGCATCCGCAACAGCAATCTACGGTTCGCGCGCATCAAACGGCGTCATAATAATCACCACCAAGCGCGGCAAGAGCGGACGCCCGCAGGTGAACTTTGCAGCAAACGTCCACGTGGCAACAGCCCGCAAGACACTCAACGTGATGGACGCAGCCGAATTCACCGATTTCGTGACAAACCGCGTCGGCACACCCGCTGCTATCGGCATGCTTGGCAAAGGCAGCACCGACTGGCAGAAAGAAGTGCTCCGCACTGCCATCTCTCACGACTATGACCTCAGCGTCGGCGGAACCGTAGGATTCCTGCCATACCGCGTTTCGGCATCTTATACCAATAATAAAGGTATCGTAGTCAAATCCGACCTCCAGCGTGCTACAGTAGGCATCAACCTGTCGCCAAAATTCTTCGACGAAAAACTGTCAGTCAACCTCAACGTCAACGGCTCCTACATCAAAAGCGAGGAAGCCGACCTCGGTGCAGTAGGTGCGGCTACATCATTCAATCCCACTCTGCCCATATACAGCCCTTACAATACTGTCGGCAACTCAGGCCTGACAATGTTCAACGGCTACACACAGGTGCTCAACGGCGACGGAGGCCTTGAACTACAGGCATCGCAGAACCCCGTGCAGCTAAACGCCGACCGCGACTATTCTGGCACTGTATGGTCATCGACAGGCAACCTGCAGATCGACTATGCCCTGCACTTCCTCCCCGAACTACACTTCAACCTCAACCTCGGCTACCAAGTGTCGAAGAACAGCACCGAAACCATCGTTGCCCCCAACTCATCAATGGCATGGCGCAACGGCGACCTGCTCACCATGGGCGCTCCCGGAGCCGGCACCCGCAGCGAATGGTATGAACTCCAGCGCAACACCCTGCTCGATTTCTACATCAACTACCGAAAGGAATTCGAAGCCATTCGCTCCAACCTCGATGTGATGGCCGGTTATTCATGGCAGCGTTTCGACTACCACGGCCGCAGTCAGAACTACCTGAACACCATGGGCTTCATCACCTCAAACGACGAAGATTCAAAAGGCCAGATCATTTACGACAAGGCGACAGACACCTACACTCTCGATTGGAACCAGGCCACAGCCGACATGATCGGACAGCCCGTGGCCGACAAACCCATGGACCGCTGGGCCAACCCCCTGCAGCTCGTTTCGTTCTTCGGCCGTGTCAACTACTCGTTCGACGACACATACCTGCTCACAGCCACTCTTCGTGACGACGGAACCTCACGCTTCTCAAAGAACAACCGTTGGGGTCTGTTCCCCGCCGTTGCCCTCGGCTGGAAAATCCTCAACATGCCATTCATGGAAAAAGCACAGAGCGTGATGAACGACTTCAAACTCCGCCTTGGCTGGGGTGTGACCGGACAGCAGGACCTCGGAGGCTCCTACTTCCCCTACATGGCAACCTACACCATCTCCGACAAAGTAGGCTTACTCTACCCCGGATATAACGGCGGATGGATCGCACCGATCAACCCCAACGCATACGACGAAAACATTAAGTGGGAAGAAACAACCACCTGGAACGTCGGCCTTGATCTGGCATTCCTCAACAACCGCATCACAGCCGCTCTCGACTGGTATCTGCGCAACACTAAAGACCTGCTCGCCTACACTCCGGTAGCCGGCGTGAACGTGGCCAACTATATGAACCGCAACATCGGTTCACTGCGCAACATCGGCGTCGAAGGCACAATCACCGCCCGTCCCGTCGTGACCAAAGAATTCACCTGGACCACTGCTCTCAACGTGGCCTGGAACAAGAACAAGATCACGGCCCTCACAGGCGATGCCGAAACATCACAGATCAAAAGCCGCGACACCCCGGGCGGAACAGGCACAGGCCTGCAGTATCACCTCGTGGGACAGCCGGCCAACTCATATCTCGTATTCCAGCAGGTATATGACAGCAACGGCGATCCCCTGCCCGGACAATATGTCGACCAGAATGCCGACGGCATAATCGACGACAAGGACAAGATAATCTACCACTCGCCCGATCCCAAGGTGACAATGACATGGAACAACACCTTCAACTGGCGCAACTGGGATCTTGGAATCGTCCTCCGTGCAAACATCGGCAACTATGTCTACAACGGTCCTCTCTACGACCGCAACAGACTCTCAGCCGTGTCCGGCTACCAGCTCAACAACATAATCCGCGACGAGTACGTATTCCCGGCATTCGTCAAGAACGAGCAGCTCATCCTGAGCGACTACTATGTCGAAAACGCCTCTTTCGTCCGCTGCGACAATATCACTCTGGGCTATACTTTCGACAACCTGCTCAACAACAACCTGCGCCTGCGCCTCTTCGGTGCCGTGCAGAACCCGTTTGTCATCACCGGATACCGCGGTCTTGACCCCGAAATTTTCGACGGCATCGACAACAACCGCTACCCGCGCCCTGTCACCGCAACCCTCGGCCTTGTAGCCACATTCTAATTCCTAACGAAGCATAATCAGATATGAAAGCTATAAAGAAATTCATCGTACTGGCCGCCGCTGCCATTGGATTGTCATCCTGCGTCGGCGACCTCGACCTGAAGCCCACCGACCCGCGCACACTAACCGCGGCTGACTTCGCAAAAGATCCAGAGGACTACATGGACCGCGTGATGGCAAACGTACAGATGGCATTCGCCACCTACGGTGCCAACGGCAACTCTCCGGTCGCCGGTTTCGACGGCGGTATGGCCACATTCCAGCGCGCAACATTCATCCTTGAGGAAATACCCACCGACGAAGCGAACTGGATAGCCACATCCGACGCCGACTACGGACAACTGCAGTACGGCATTCCCACCGCATCCGTAAAATTCATCGAAGGCACATATTCACGTTACATCATCAACGTGACCTTCTGCAACCAGTTCATACAGACCGTCAACGACGGATACTTCAATCTCGACGAATCCCTGAAGCCTAAAGCCGACGAATACATCCGTCAGTGCAAAATCCTGCGCTCGGCATGCTACTTCTACCTTGTCGACTGCTTCGGCAACGTACCCTACGCCGACGAGAACACAGCCGTAGGTTCAATCGCTCCGCAGCTCCCGCGCGAAGAGATTTTCACACGTGTCACACAGACTCTTGAGGACATAGTGAAAGAATACGAAGCCAACCCTGTCGAACAGCGCTACGGATATGTAGGCGTCGACGTCGCACGCGCCCTGCTGGTGAAATTCTACCTCAATGCCGAAGTGTACACCGGCACACCCGCATGGGACAAATGCCTCGCACACTCAAAAGCAATCATCGACCGCCTCAAAGGCCCCGGCTTCAAAGGTTCGGGTCTGGCCAACGTGTATCAGCAGCTTTTCGCTGTCAACAACGACCAGTACACCATCGGAGGAAGCAATGCCGTCAATGAAATCATCTGGGGTATCCCCCAGGAAATGCCCAACCTGCTGTCATGGGCAAACGGCACATTTATGGTAGCCGGATGGCTCAGTGCCTCCAAGCCTTCCGACAGCTGGCAGTGCTCATTCGCCGACTACAACGTCACCGACGGTTGGAAATGTATGACTACTCGCCGCCAGTTCGTCGAAAAATTCGACTGGAACGAAGCGACTATGGCTACATCGCCCGACGACCGCGTACGCGACTGGAAAACATCGAAAGACGGATTCTCCCCCGACGCTCCCGCTCTCGACCAGGACAATTTCGGTTCAAACGGCTATCTGCCCATGAAGTTCACCAACTGGGCGCTCGACGCCGAAGGCAAACGCGACACTGACCTGTCGCCTGTTGCCAACAACCAGAACGGAATCGACTATCCTGTCATCCGTCTGGCCGAAATATACCTCTCGGCCGCAGAAGCAATCCTTCACGGTGCAGGCGACAAGGCCGAAGCCCTCACATACGTGAACTACATCCGCGAGCGTGCCCTCCTCTCTCCCTGGACTTCCGGCGAACTCAGCCTCAACAGCCTGCAGGACGAACGCTGCCGCGAACTCTATACCGAGAACTGCCGCCGCACCGACCTTATCCGTTACGGAAAATACACCTCGGGCTACAACTGGAACTGGAAGAACCAGGTGCCCGGCGGTGCCGACCTTCCCGCACACTTCAACCTATATCCCCTGCCCAGCTCAATCGTTTATCTCGGCGGTTACACTCAGAACCCCGGCTATTGATTTCCTGACAGTAACTACTCAAAAACAGATCAGAAACAATGAAAAAATTCGCTATAATTCTTTCGGCAGCCGTGGCCGTGATGGGCTTCGCATCCTGCTCGCAGGACAAAGAGCCGGTCTACACCAAGCCCACAGAGTTCAAGCTCAATGTACCGCCTTTCGCCTCGCAGACCTATGAGCTGACCGAAGGCAATGAGATCCTTATCACTTGCTCGCAGCCCGACTACGGATACTCGGCCGTGACAAACTATTCAATCGAAGTATCTCTGACCCCCGATTTCAAAGTATGCGAACCCATCAATAGCATCGACGGCACTCAGGCCGCCATGCGCTTCAAAGATGTTGACTTCGCAACAGCAATCAATGTGCTCTTCGACATCAAGGACGAAGAAACTTGGGCTGCACACGTGGCCGAAAACCCCTCGCTGACCACAAAGCTCTATGTGCGCGCCGTAGCTTCGCTTCCCAACATCGAAGACTCCGAAATACGCTCCGGCAACAGCTTCGAGATGACAAACGTCAAATATTTCTACTCTGTGCCTCAGCCCGGAGTCATCTACGTGATCGGTAACTACCAAGGAGCCTGGATCGCCCCACAGGAGGCAAACGCCGAACTCCTCGCTCCATACACGCTATCCGAACCCGCAGATGCCATCGGTTCCAAAATATACAGCGGCACAATCGAATTCCAAGTCGAGGACGACGCAATCTTCCGATTCTACACCGAACTGACCGATTGGGACGGCGGAGCATCATGGGGCTGCGCTTCCGGCGACGGCTCGGACAAACCCTACGATTGCACATTCAACAGCGACAATGAATATGAAGGCACTGTGGCTGAAGGCAAAACTTCATTCCAATTCACCGGAATAGGAAAACCCTTCAAAATAGAAATGACCGTCAACATGAACGACGGCGTGAACACCGCAGTGTTCAAACTCATCAAAGAGTAAAAAAATCGGGCTTATAGGCCTTATAGACTCCCAAGGTCTATAAGCCCAATTAAAAACACCAAGCACAGAATCATTACAATATGAAAAAATTAAGCATACTGTTGACGGCCGCCATCGCCTTCGGATTCACTGCCTGCGACGACGTCGAACCCAATCCGCCGGCACAGTCAAACCCCGAACTGGAGGCATTCGAAGCCGCCGACATCAAACTCGCACAAACTGCCGATCATACACTCGACCTGCAGACCGCACAGGAAGCTGAACAGCCCGTCACCGTTGCCGACATTACCGATCTGGCATACTTCCCAGAAGGCTACGACCTGAATTTTGTCTTTGAAGTGGCTCTCGACAACACATTCTCAAAAGTTGCCAAAATACCCGCCACATACGTCTACAACGAACAGGCAAAAGCCATACAGGTGCAGCCCGTGGAATTCGAAGACGCCATGCGCACCACATTCACACGCAACCCCGCGACTGTTGAAATCTTCACCCGCATAGCCGCCTACGGCATCAAAGACGGATCCACCGTACGCCTCGGCACTCCCGAAAAGCCCTACTTCAACGACGCCACTTGGGAATACACCCTCAAGCGCCTCGACACTCCCGTGATCGAATCAGGTTACTGGCTCGTAGGCTCGTTCTGCAACTGGCAACCGGCAGCAGGCATAGAATTCATCCAGATGAACGCAGGAGATCCATACGACGAACCTGTATTCACAGCCGTATTCGAAGTAAGCGAAGCCCAGGCCGCAGAAGGATATTCATGGAAGATCGTACCCGCATCGGCCCACGACGCCGACAACTGGACCGGAGCTTTCGGAGCACAAGGCGACCAGAACGAAGGCGTACTCGTACCTTCTCCCGAAGCACAGACTGAAGCAGGAATTGTCAAGGAAGCCGGCAAATTCAAACTGACCGTCGACATGCGGGCACGCACCTACACTCTGGCATACGCCATCGACTTCCTCTACGTGCCCGGCAATGCCACAGGAACAAGCGACAAGGACTTCCAGACCAAAGTCCTCCGTCTGCCCACATCCGACTACACTCATTATCAGGGAGTGGCACGCCTGCGCAACGACTGGTACCTCACCGGCCAGCCCTCGAACAAAGGCATCGTATTCCGCCCCGACGGCGACGCCACAGTCGATTCCGACAACATCGTCAGCGGCAAGATGAAAAACGACCCGACAGGCGAAGCCAAGATGCCGGCAAAAAACAGCCTCTACCTTATCGACGCCAATATCGCCGCTATGACCTATAAGGCAAGCCCAATCACTGCAATCTCGGTTATCGGCAGCTTCAACGGCTGGAACCTGGAAACAGCGGTGCCGATGAAACACGCATCGAACTGGCTGACATGGACAGTCGAAAACGTCACACTCGACGACGGCGCGTTCAAGCTCAACTGCAACGGGGCCTGGACCATCAGCTTCGGCGGCGAACCTTCCAACATCGTGCCCGTCAACAACGGAGGTGACATGACCTGCGAAGCGGGAACATACGACCTCAAGCTCGATTTCTCGAAACTCCCGTACACCCTGACGATGACCCGGAAATAAACAGTCAGGAATTAACATCCAAAAGCCCTATAGGACGAACAAAGCCATTTTTGTCCTATAGGGCTTTAAAATTTCCTCGTGAAAAATTTCATCTTTCGGAAATTTGAACTAAATTTGCCACATAAACACAAGTTTATATCATCTTACAATTTTCAAATCTTTTTAATTACACCTTATGAAAAAATTCTACGCTTTTGCCGCAGCTGCAGCTATGGCAATTACCATGAGTGCTCAGGCTCCCCTCTACATCACCGGCGAAGGTGACGCTATCAACAACTGGTCGCCCGACGCCCCCGCCGAAATGACTTTCGCCGACGGCAAGTACACATTTACCGCAGAACTCAATTCCTTCAAAATCTCTACCGCCAAAGGAACATGGGATGAATTCAACGCAGGATGCTACACCCTCGAAGCAAAGCCCAAAGAACCCGGAACATATAACCTCGTTGCAGGCGACGCAAACATCAACACTCCCTGGAAAGGCGAGTACACAATCACTGTAGCCGGCGACCTCTCCACAATCACATTCGAAACCGAATCGCAGAAACCCGCCGACACTCTTATCGACTGCTATATCCGCGGCACCGTAAACGACTGGTCCGGCGAACTTGCCGACCTCGAAATCTGGAAAATGGAAACCAATGCTACTGTTACAACCGTTGGCACTGTATACTGGTTTGACTGCGTAGGCGACAAAGTCATTCCCGCAGGTTCCGAAATCAAGTGCGCCGGCGCCGACTGGCAGGGTGGCATAAACTATACCCCCGGTAAATACTTCGACTTCGGCGAAGCTATGGACTGCGCATACAACAACGGCGACAACATCCTCATTGAAGAAGATTACTCCGGCACAATCAAGCTCGAACTGGTAAACGGACCTTTCGAACCCGCCAAAATCACTCTGTATGAAACCGTAGTTCCCCACGAATCAGCAGGTATCGCCGACATCACCGTTGACGAGAACGCTCCCGTCGAATACTTCAACCTTCAGGGCGTACGCGTAGCCAATCCCGAAAACGGCCTCTACATCGTTCGTCAGGGTGCCAAGACTTTCAAGAAACTCGTGAAATAATCCGTCACACGATTATATCCTCAAGAGCTGTCCCTCCCCGGACAGCTCTTTTTTTATCATAATCCGACAACAATTCTTGCCTGACCCCGCAAGGCACAACACATTACCCCACGCCCCGCGACGCAGCGCCACGAAAGCACCCCACCACGCCCCGCGACGAAGCGCCCAGAGGGCGCGGGATCGTGCTTAACCCCACGTTTATGAACTGCACCCCAAAAGTTAGACACAAAACATTTAGAGTGTAGAAGCATTATGAAGCATACCATTGAAGAAAAACTGAATATCATCAGTATTCTGCGTGCGGGCTATCCTCTTCGGAGATTATGTATTGAACGAGGTCTTGACCATCATGATGTCATTCAGTGGAGACTTCGTTATGAAGCAGAAGGCGAAGAAGGTCTCAGAAAGAGGACCGACGCCAGTGTTATTGCGCCGAAGCAAAGAGAATCACTGGTGCGTGAGTTTATAGAAATTTCCGTACCTTTGTCAGAGCTATCCTTGCGTTACAATGTAAGCCGTGCAATGCTTAAAATCTGGATACGGAAAGTCCGGGAACACGGATATGAGATCTTGTACGAGCAGAAACGAAAGGCCAGACAGACAAAATCAGCTATGCCGAGACCTAAAAAGAAAGAGCCGCAGACAGAATTGGAAAAACTTCAGGCAGAGAACCTACGCCTAAGGGCAGAGAACGCGCTGCTAAAAAAAGTGAAGGCCTTAGTCGAGGAAGAAGAAGCCCGAGCACGGCTCAATGGGCAAAAGTCATCGACGAACTAAGGTCGGAATATCCTCTTGACTTGCTTCTAAAGTTAAGAAAGATGGCTCGGTCCGTGTTCTACTATCATTTGAAGCGTTTAAAAGCCAAAGACAAGTATGCAGCTGAGAAAGAGATTATTAAATCAATTTTTCATGAGCATAAGGGTCGTTATGGCTATCGCCGTGTAACTTCTGAAATGCGCAACAGAAATCATATTCTGAATCACAAGACGGTTCAGCGACTGATGGCACAGTTGGGGCTTAAGAGTCAGACCCGCAAAGTGCGCTACCGTTCATATAAAGGAGAAGTCGGGCACATTGCGCCAAACATTATCAACCGGGACTTTGCAGCATCAGCTCCAAATCGCAAATGGGCTACTGATGTAACGCAAATAAACATAGGATCTGAAAAGCTGTATCTGTCACCTATTCTTGATATGTTCAACGGAGAGATAATCTCCTATAACATCTCCAGATCTCCGAATCTTGAACAGGTCTATGATATGCTTGACAAGGCTTTTGCGCGCTTTGATTGTCTTGACGGTCTTATCCTGCATTCCGATCAAGGCTGGCAGTATCAGCATTACGGCTTTCGCAAACGGCTTGAGCAACATGGCATCATACAAAGTATGTCCCGCAAAGGAAACTGTCTTGACAACGCTATGGCCGAGAACTTCTTCGGCATCATGAAGTCCGAACTTCTGTATGCCGAGAAATTTAAATCGGCCGAAGCCTTCATGAAGGCTTTGGAGGAATATATCTATTACTATAACAATAAACGAATCAAATCCCGGTTAAAAGGAAAGAGTCCGGTGCAATACCGAACTCTTTCGCAAATCAGTTAGTTAATAACCCGTCCAACTTTTGGGGTTCACTTCACTCTAAACTTTCAACTTTAACCTCCAAACTATGACCCCCACCTCCCTTAACCTCAACACCGAATTTCTTGAATCCGAAGCAGTACGCAGGCTTGTGGCCGCCGGACGGCAGAATGCCCTTATAAGCTATCTGGCCATTATGACCGTCATACGCCGCAAGGGCTGTTATGTGGAAGTCGACTTCCGGCTTACACGCGAAGTAGAAAGACTTACCGGACGCCGTTACGGCGAAGTGGAAGGCGATATATGGTATCTGGTGGAATGCGGATTCTTCGACAAGGAGATGTATGCCTGCCACAAAATCCTTACGACGCGCCGCCTGCAACTCGGCTATCGCCGACGCCGCAACGCCGAACCCATACCGGAAGAATACAGGATCAAAAACGAGCGCGAACGCCGCCGTGAGGCTCGCAAAGCGCGGCAATCGCCGCTATATGCTGCCGCCGTGCGGGAAAACAAGACCCCGCAGGAGCAGCCTGTTGCCGGGCCGTCCTGCGGAGCCGAGCCTCCGCACACACCGCTTAAAAATGGCGTAGCGGAGAAAATATATCTTGAAAAAATAAAGGTTTAGCGGATGATTATCTTGCCTACGGCCTCGCAGCTAAAATGAAAAATTACGCTTGCATAACGTCTTTTCGACGCTGAATCATCGAAAAAATGTAGGTTTTGCTGAATTTAACCATCGATTTTTTGTGTTTTTCCTTGTTTTAATCATCGAAAAAATGTAATATCAATATCCCTCTTTATGTACTGCCGTTCTATCTGCAACAGTAGGGTCGGGCATCTCTGTAAGGGAGGCGCCGGCGTTGCGGTGGAGGCCTGCGAGGCGGGCGCGTCGGACGGCGCTGCCGCGGAAGATGGCGGCGAAGCTGTCGGGTGTCAGCGCGCTTATGTCGGCTGTCGACTTCAGGGTTTCAACGGCCGGACGCATGGCGAATTCGGGCAGGGTGGCTGCTGTCGCCGCCGCAAGTGCCTCAGGGCTGTTGTATGGGCAGACGTCGGCGCAGATGTCGCAGCCGTAGATGCGTTGTCCGGCGGCGGGACGGGGGGCGTCGTCGGGGAAGTCGCCGCGATGCTCGATGGTGAGGTAGGAGAGGCAGCGGCGGGCGTCGAGGGCGGAGCCGTCGGCGTCGAGAGCTTTTCCTGGGCAGGCGCGCAGGCAGGCTCCGCAACGCAGGCATGATGCGGTGCAGGGGGCGTCGGGCGTCACGCCGACGGTCCACAGGATTTCGGTAAGGAAGATTTTTGAGCCGAAGCCCGGTATGATGAGCTGGTTGTTGAGTCCGGTGAATCCCAGTCCGGCACGTACGGCCCAGTGGCGTTCGCGCAGCGGCGCGGTGTCGACGCACACGCGTGTTTCGCCTCCATGGCGCGAGCGCATGGCGGCGGCGATGCTGTCGGCGCGGGCGCGCAGCGCGTCGTGGTAGTCGGTGCCGAGGGCATAGTCGGCGAACAGCGGATGGCGCTGTCGGGCGGCGTAGGAGAATGCCATGACCATGACGGTGCGGGCGCCCTCGAGGAGCGTTCGCGGGTCGCGCCGCAGATCGGCGTGGCGCTCCATGTAGGCCATGCCGGCGTGGCGGCCGGCGGCAATCCATCTGTCGTAGCGTGCCGTGGCTTCGGCGGGCAGCGTGTCGGCTTCGGCGAAGCCGCAGGCCACGGCTCCGGCTTCGATGGCGAGTGCGCGCAGTTCTTCGCGGCAGGAGTCGGGCAGCGCGGGGCTACATGGGCAGGGCATGGAATTCATATCCTTCCGAGAGCAGCCATTCTATGGCGCGCGGCAGAGCATAACGCATGTTTGCCGACGCTTTCAGCGAGTCGTGGAACACGATGATGGAGCCGTTGCGCGCATAGCGCCGGACGTTGTCGAGCACCTGTTCGCCGTCGAGTTTGCGGGAGTAGTCGCGCGTCACAAGATCATACATCACTATGTTGTAGTCGCGTTTCAGCCGACGGGCCTGTTTCCAGCGGAGCAGTCCGTGGGGCGGCCGGAAGAGGTGGCTTCCTATAAGTGCGTCGGCTTCCTCGATGTCGGCCAGATAGCGCGAGGTGCGGGTTTTCATGCCCTGCAGGTGGTGCATGGTGTGGTTGCCGTAGCTGTGGCCGCGCCGGCGCACTTCCTCGAGCAGTTCGGGGTACCGGCGTACGTTGTCGCCTACCATGAAGAAGGTGGCGCGTATGCCGTAGCGGTCAAGCAGATCGAGCACCCAGGGGGTCTGTTCGGGGATGGGGCCGTCGTCGAATGTCAGGTAGACCACGCGGCGGCCGCGGCGGTGCTTTATGCGCCACCATGCTTCGGGAAAAAGCAGTCGGTAGAACAGCGGCGGTTGCTCGATCAGCATTCGGAGAGGGTTTAGTAATTCAGTACGCTGAGCCATTGCTCGGAGCCGAAGCTGTGGCGGCGCTGGATTTCGCGTGACCATGCCATGGGGTCGATGCCGAGGGTGGCGTTGAGGTTCAGCAGGGCTATGGCTTCGGCTACGACGGAACCTTCGCCTCCGTTGTCGTCCTTGGCATATTCGGCAAGGTCGTCGGCGCTATAGCCGCCGATGTAGACCAACGGAGCCACGCGCAGGGCGCTTTCGAGGCTGAATGGTTTCAGGCTCGAAAGCAGTTCGGCTGCTTTTTCGCGGTCGGGTAAGCTGTCGATAGCATTGAGTATGTCGATGCGGTTGCGCAGTGCGGCCACGGCGCCGAGGTACTGAAGGGCGTAGGTTTCGGAGCGTCCGAGGCAGTCGAGTTCGAGGGCGTCGAGTGTCGAGGCGTACTTCACGAGTTGGGCGTAGCGTTCACCTTCGGAGTCGAGGAGGGCGCTTATGCGCGCAAGCTCTTCGGGCGTGCCGCCTTCCTGCTCGTAGATGTCGGTGAGGGTTGTGGCGATGTAAACTCCAAGCATTCCGTCGAAAGGCTGTACTGATGGCGGTGTCTTTGTCAGCAGGGTTTCGACGAGGATGCGTGCCATGTCGCGTTGGGTTTCGGGGGCTTCGTATCCGGCTTCCACGGCCACGCTGCGGGCATGGTCGCCGGCGGGCAGGTCGGGGTAGGCCATGAGATCCTCGACGGTGGTGTAGACGGCGGAGCGCACCGACGATACCATGCGGCGTACTGTTTCGTCGAGGTAGAGTTTGTCGGCGTCGGGTCCTTCGAGTCCGCCCCAGCGGAAGTCGCCGACTATGTTGGCGAATGCTTTCTGGGCGGTCGGGCTGTAGGATGATTTGCGGAATGGTGTCACTTCGTAGGCCATGCCTGTGGATGCCAGATACGGCGACAGTCCGAGGTAGTAGGATGTGGGTACGGTTGTGGCGAAGTAGACGGGGCGTTTCCATCCGCCGGTGACTGAGCGGTTGATGATGTCGAGCGAGAGAGTCTTGCTCTGGTTCAGTCCGGCCGTGCCTGCGCCGGCGAGGTCGGTGGTGATGTCGGCGAGGGCAGGTGCGAGCAGGGTGCTGTCGACGGCTTCGTAGCCCGAGCTGTAGCGGCGCATGGCTGTGGCGGCGTCGACGGGTATCACGATGTTGTTGGAGAACAGTACGGGCACGCCGTAGGCTTTTGTGTCGCAGCTGTAGAGCGAATCGAGGGCTTTGGATGCCTCGACGGGCAGGCGGTTGCGCGGCACGACATAGCTGTAGGCCATGCGCTCGTAGGCATAGTCGGAAGGAGTGGCCTGCATGTCGACGGCGGGAGCTTCGTAGGAAGGATAACGGAGCTGGTTTGCGTACCAGTCGGTGGTGAGGTATGATAGGTTTACCACGCGCACGTCGGTGCGGAATCCGTCGACTTCCTGTGCGTACCACAGCGGGAATGTGTCGTTGTCGCCGTTTGTGAATATGATGGCGTCGGGATCGAGTGAGCTGAGGTAGTTGCGTCCGAGGTCGCGGGTGGTGTAGCGTCCGGAGCGGTCGTGGTCGTCCCATGTCTGCGACACCATCTGCAGGGGCACGGCAAGGCCGATCAGGCATGCTATGCCGACGGCTGCGCCTGTGGCGGCGGCCGATGTTTCGCGGCTGTCGGCGCTGTCATTTCCGGTGTCCTTTTTCGAGAGCAGGTCGCGCAGCATTATGCCGATGGCGGGAACTCCCATGCCTATCCAGATGGCAAATGCGTAGAAAGAGCCGGCGAAGGCATAGTCGCGTTCGCGAGGTTGTCCGGGTGTCTGGTTGAGGTAGAGCACGATAGCAACGCCTGTCATGAAGAAGAGGAAGAATACGACCCAGAACTGTTCGATGCCGCGGCGCGGGTTGTCGCGGTGCTTGTAGAGAGCCTGATAGAGCAGGCCGATGAGTCCGAGCAGAAGAGGCAGCATGTAGTAGACGTTGTGGCCTTTGTTGCCTTTGCCGAATTCGTCGGGCAGGGCCGACTGGTCGCCGAGGCGTGCGCTGTCGATGGCGTTGATGCCTGTGATCCAGTTGCCGAGGTGCGGTTCGCCGTTGCCCTGGAAGTCGTTCTGGCGTCCTGCGAAGTTCCATAGGAAGTAGCGCCAGTACATGTGGTTCAGCTGGTAGTTGACGAAGTAGCGCAGGTTGACGTCGAATCCGGGTTTCCAGGCCCATGTCTGCTGGGCGGGATTTCCGGCAGCGTCGACATGAGTCGTTACTTCTTTCAGCGACGGGAGATAGGGCATGACTTCGTAGAGCGAGGCATAGCCTTGCTGTGCCCAGCGCTGGCGTGTTTCGTAGGGTATGCTGTTGATGTCGGGTGTGCCGTAGCCGGCCCATCCTTTGTAGCCGGCCACGTGTTCGGGCTGAGTGCTGTAGATTCGCGGCAGCAGCGTGTTGAGGTCGGATACGTTGCGGTAGTCGGGCCGCATGATTTCGCGGACGTAGCGGTCGGGCTGGTCAGGCGATGTCTTGACTACTTTTGTCATCGAGTATTCCGGGGTGTTGTAGGCGTTGCCGAGGTCGTCGCGCAGGATTCCGTCCATCACGCGTGTGGCCGGGCGGCCGTATTCGTCGACGGGCACGAAGTAGTTGCCTGATTCGGCGGGATATTCCTGCATTTCAAGCTCTTCGGCGAAGCTGGGACCATAGAAGAGCGGGCGTTCGCCGTATTGTTCGCGGTTCAGGTATGAAGCGAGTGCGAATACGTTGTCGGGTGCGTTCTGGTTCATCGGGGTGTTGGCCGATGCGCGGATCAGCAGCAGGGCGTAGGACGAGTAGCCTGTGAAGATTACCCGCCGGCTCAGCAGGATTACGTTGAATATGCGCACTGGCACGCGCTTCAGTACTATAAGTCCGATGCCGAGGGCGAGAGCGAGCAGTATGCCTACCCATGTTGAATGGCCGATGAAGAGCATACCTGAAAGGAGGATGCTCAGACCGAAGCTGAGTTTTATGCGTGCGGTGTTCCGCTGGGCGTTCAGTTCGAATGCGCCCCAGATGAAGCATGCCACGACAAGGACGGCATAGATCAGGACGCCCATGTTGTAGCTCATGCCGAGGGTGTTGACGCACAGCAGTTCGAACCATTGCGATACTTTGACGAAGCCGGGCACGAGTCCGTAGAGTATTGCTCCGACTATTACGCATGACAGCGCCAGCGCGATAAGTGAGCCGCGTGCTGTGGCCTCGCGGGTCTTTCGGTAGTAGAATATCAGCCCGAGTGCGGGTATGCAGAGGAGGTTGAGCAGGTGTACGGCTATGGATACGCCTATGACATAGGCGATAAGCACCAGATAGCGGTCGCTGTGGGGGAGGTCGGCGCGGTTTTCCCATTTAAGCATCAGCCATACTACCAGGGCGGTACAGAATGAAGAGAATGCATAGACTTCTCCTTCGACTGCCGAGAACCAGAATGTGTCGCTCCATGTGTAGGCCAGTGCGCCGCAGACGCCTGCACCCATTATGAGCCACATTTTCCATGCGGGAATGCTGTCGGCGTCGTCGCGCACGATCAGGCGTCGTGTGAGGTGTGTCACGGTCCAGAACAGCAAGAGTATGGTGGCGGCGCTGAGCAGTGCCGACATTGTGTTGACGGCTATGGCTGCTGTCGACATGCCTCCTCCGAACAGGGTGACGAAAAAGCGTGCGGCGAGCATGAATATGGGGTTGCCCGGCGGGTGTCCCACTTCGAGTTTTGCTCCTTGCGATATGAATTCCGGGCAGTCCCAGAAGCTGGCTGTAGGTTCGATGGTGAGCAGGTAGGTGACTGCTGCCACTGCAAAGCACACCCAACCCAGCAGGTTGTTGACGAGGTTATATTTTTTCATTCGTGATGATGAATTTTATATACTGAGTTGCAAAGGTAAGCAAAGTAGCGCCAACCGCCGACCATTTAACGAAATTTTTGTCGGCGGGCGTCGAATACGGCATGTCGCAGAGGCTTATTTTTTTATTCCCAGCAGGAGCAGCGATGCCACGGTGCTGCGACGGATGAGGCGTATTGCCGCGACTGAGGCATACATGACGGCGAGGGCTATGGCGGGACTGACGATGAAGTCGAAGATCCATGCGGGAAACATGTCGAGGCGGACGAGGCGCGTAAGGATGTCTTCGAGAATGAATGTCTGGAGAAGGTATATGCCGAGAGTCATTCCTCCGAGTTTTGCTGCGGCTTCTACTGCGGGTCCGCTACGCGGATGCGAGAAAATCCATTCGGCGAGCGCCGTCAGGGCTATGGCTCCGGATAGCCCCATTGTGTATTTGTAGAGTCGCATGGCGATTATCTCGCCTGTAGCCTGCGGGCGAGACAGGAGCCATCGGTATGTTTCGCCGTCCATGAAGAGGTTGCCGGCGATGCACAACAGTGCGCCGACGGCGAATATGATCCGGCAGTGTGCCCTGAAGCTGTCGTGGTTGAGGTATATCAGTCCTCCGGCGAGAAATGCGGGGTACATGAATGCTGTCTGGTGTGTGCGGATGAACTGGCTTGCGGCAAGGGTGGCTATGGCTGCGACGGCGAGCCTGTTTTTCATTGCGGCGAATGGTATGAATCCGAGCAGGCAGCAGATGAAGGCGCTTTTGAGGAACCAGATGTGGTGGGTGAGGCGGTAGATCAGGTGCTTGAATGTCAGTTCGTCGCCGAATATGATTCCGTCGAAAAGCCATATAATGCAGAGGCATACGGCGCATGGCAGCAGGAGTTGACGGGCTTTGCGGCGCAGCATCCCGGTGAAGCTTGTGCGCACTGTCATGGCGAAGAAGAAGCCGGAGATCATCATGAACAGCGGCATGTGGAATGTGTAGATATGGTAGTAGACGGGACGGTCGAAGCAGTTGATGCTTGTGAGGTGCTGCGAGTGTCCCCACAGGACGAGAAATATGGCGACGGCTTTCAGTACGTCCATCGATTGCAGCCGTGTGGCGGTTTTTGGTTGCATAGGAGGATGCAGGGCGGGGGCTATGGGTTATACATTAATCTTGGACTGTTGTTTCGGGGTAAGAAGAAATGATTCGCGTTGCCCATTCAGCAATGTTATCAACGTATTGTTTTACCAAGACACCATTGCTTAGCCTGTATTGGAGTTTTGCTGGAAAATTATCAACAGAATTGTCATAGACATATAGCCTGTCAACTAATTTCGATATAAGACAGCAATTTATAATGGATTTTTGATAACGGCTTATGATTTTGGGGATAGCTACATCGTGCCCTCCCTCCATAACTCGTCTGGCAATTCGGGATGCGTTTATAGCAGGGGACGATGTTCCGATAAAGAATAGTCGGATGAAAAATCCCGTTGCTTTGGCTCTAATGATGAAATCAATTTTATCT
>ERZ778516.1511-NODE-1511-length-17387-cov-8.323275_pt1 | contig 17387 bp, 13 predicted proteins | sample MGYA00510342_ERZ778516 | MGnify/ENA primary metagenome ERZ778516 (study PRJEB29527, sample SAMN07138961) | mouse gut metagenome | material: feces | host: mouse | place: China:Nanjing | collected 2016-01-25 ... | reverse complement strand
AAATATCTGCTGGACAGAGAACTCCTGTCTCTCAGATATAGCATTGAGAGGACAAATGCCTGGATGGACTCTTTCCGATCCGTCGTTTCGACAAAACGGTTTCCAGCTGGAAAGGGTGGAATCTCCTGGTATTCCATGTGATATTTCTTAAACACATTAACAGATTCAAAAAGTCAAGATGACTTCACGCTCTAAAAAACTGTTTTGCGAAAAATCGGATGGGGCTATGTTAATTCGGTGAGATTGGCTAATTTTGTCGTTTATTATGGCTGAAAGCAGACAAAATGGAGTGGAGACGGCCAGATCATACGCCGACAGCGTGCGTGGCGCATTCAGTGCCATGGGCGTTTACGGTGGAGTGCAGGCTGTGCAAATCCTTGCCGGAATGATACGCGGCAAGTCTGCGGCGCTGTTGCTCGGTGTCGGCGGCATGGGCGTCGCGTCGCTTTACGCTTCGGCTGCCGTTGTGGTGCAGCAGATAGCTGTTGCGGGTCTGAATCTTGCCGTGGTCAGGGAGATTTCCGGCATGTCTGACGACGAAGAGTCTTGCAGGGTGGCGGCGACGGTCAGTCGGCGGCTGACGGATATCTGTGCCGTAGGCGGCGCGATATTGTGCTTGTTGATGAGCCCGTTGCTGAGCCTTCTGACCTTTGGCAGCTATGAATATACTGTCGGTTTTATGGGTTTGTCGCTGATGGTGGGTCTGAGTGTTGCCGCCACTGGACGTCAGGCGTTGCTGCAGGCCACGTGCTCGCTGCGGCCTCTGGCCGGCGCGACGATATGTTCCACCGTCGTGTCGGTAGTTGTGGCCGTGCCGCTTTACTGGGCTTTTTCGGTCAACGGTATTGTTCCTGCGATGATCGCCGGATCGTTGTCAGGGCTGTGGTTTTATTCGCGGGCCGTGGGCAGTTCGCGGCTATGCGGACGTAGCGTCGGAGTGCGGCTGCGCGACCAAAAGCCTCTTGTGCGAAGGCTTATGCGTAGCGGCATGTCGCTGATGGCTGTAGGCGCTATGTCGGTGGGGGTGGCGTTTGCAGTCAACGTATGGCTTCGTGCCGAGGCCGGCGAGTCGTCGGTGGCCATGTATAATGCCGCGTCGTCGGTAAGCTCGCAGTGTGCATCTCTGGTGTTTATGGCCATGGCGATGGATTATTTCCCCAGGATCAGCGCTCTTGCGGGCGACCGTAGGGCCATGAGTGGTGTGGTGGAGCATCAGATCTGTGCGGTGCTTACGGTGCTGGCTCCGATGTCGTGTCTGTTGTCGGCAATGGCTCCGCTGGTGACCGGGTTGCTTTTCAGTAGTGAGTTTGATGGCATGATCCCGATGTTGCGATGGCTGTCGGTGGCAATGGTGCTTAAAGGAGTGTCATATCCGTTGGGGTATGTACCGCTCGCTATGGGACACCGTCGGTTGTATTTCCGGCTGGAGGGCATTTATGGGACGGTGACGGTTTTTACGGCTGTCGCTGCCGGATATGCCGTAGGAGGTCTTGAAGGCATAGGCGTAGCGATGTGTGCGGTCTATGCTCTTGATATAGCAGTCTATGCAATGGTGTGCCGAAGATGTTTCGGCGTTTTACCCGGAGGCCGAACGTTATCGATAGCCGGCCGATCGGTGGCGATCGCAGTGTGTGCGGTCATGGCGTCGGGTCTGCCAGATCGTGTATGGGCATACGCCGCGCAGGCAGTGGTGTGTCTGGTAGCGCTGACGGCATCTTGGATCGAGTTATGTAGGATCAAACGAGATATATGATGGATGATAATAGGGATGCTAATATGAGTGAATTAGTGTTGCGACACGCGACAGATGCCGATGCCGGCGAGGCGTGGAGAATACTCGACGCTGCCCGCCGTCGAATGCTTGCGGCCGGCAAACGCCAGTGGAGCATGGAGTATCCGTCGCCGGCCAATGTAGAGGCCGATATTTCGGCCGGGACAGCCATTGTGGCTGTCGACCGGTCGGGACGGATGTCGGGATATTGCTCGGCTCCGCTCACCGGTGAGGCGGCCTACGACAATATCGACGGCAGATGGCTGACCGATGGTGAGCCGTATCTGACAGTCCATCGTCTGGCTGTAGCGCCTGAGGCTTTGCGCAGGGGAGTGGCCTCGGAGATGATGCGTCGTCTTGAAAATTATGCCGTCGATGAGGGAATGCACTCGATTCGGATCGACACCAATTACGACAACGAAGCCATGCTCCGCATGCTTGAACGTCTGGGATATTCGGGCTGCGGAGTGGTCAGATATGCGTCGGGCGAGCGCATGGCTTTTGAAAAGAAATTGTGAAACATTAACCGTTGAATTTTTGTTCAAGATATATGAAAACCAAAGAGCGTATAGTAATAGTCGGAGGCGGGTTTGCCGGCCTCAATCTCATAAAAGGTCTTGATAAGCGCCGCTTCGAGGTCATACTCGTTGACCGCAACAATTTTCACTCGTTTCCCCCGCTGTTCTATCAGATAGCGTCGAGCGGACTCGATCCGGCGAGCATCTCGTTTCCGTTCAGGCGGGAGATGCGCAAGGGCAAGGTCAAGGGCGCGAGATTCCACCTCGGCGAGGTGAAGCGTATTGATGTGGATCGTAAGGAGCTGCAGACACAGTATGAAACATTGAGTTATGACCGGCTGATAATAGCGGCCGGAACAACCAATAATTTTTTCGGCAATCCGGAGCTGATCAAGTATGTCTATACCATCAAGTCCGTTTCGGAAGCGATGCGCACGCGCGATGAGATACTCGACCGTCTGGAGCGTGCGTCGCTCACCCACGACGCCGAATTGCGTCGCCGCCTGCTCAGCTTTGTGGTGGTAGGCGGCGGTCCGTCGGGAGTGGAGGTCGCCGGCGCTTTGGGCGAGATGAAGCGCGATATCATCAAACGCGAATATCCCTCGATCGATATCGATGAAGTGAACATCACGCTTCTCGAAGGATCCGACAAGCTGCTTGGCGCCATGTCGCCGCAGTCGTCGGCAAAAGCTCTGAAATATCTTGGCGAACTGATGGTCGACGTGCGGCTTGGCCATGTGATGAAAGAGTACACCGACGAGCAGGTGACCATCGACGACGGCACACGCCTGACAGCCGGAATGGTAATATGGACGGCGGGAGTGACCGGAGTGACTTTCGATATGGGCGGAACCGGACCGACGCTTGTCAGGGGCAACCGGTTTGAAGTGGATCGCTTCAATCGCGTGAAAGGTCATGACGACGTGTTTGCCGTGGGCGACATAGCGTATATGGCCACTGAGGCTTTCCCCCACGGTCATCCTCAGCTTGCACAGGTGGCCATACAGCAGGCGCGACACCTTGCCGACAATCTCAACCGTGACCGCTGGACCGAGCCTTTTGTCTACAACGACAAGGGGTCAATGGCCACTGTCGGCCGCAATCTTGCAGTGGCCGATCTTAAACACATGCATCTCTACGGATGGCCGGCATGGCTGGCATGGATGTTTATCCATCTGATATCCATTCTCGGAATGCGCAACAAGGCCAATGTGCTGCTCAACTGGACGTGGGCCTACTGGACCTACAACACCTCCCTGCGCCTCCTCGTCCACACCGCCCGCTATCCCCTCCGCTCCCGCTGGGGCGAGCGCTGAATCCGCTTGATCCAATGAATTTTATGATCTGCGGTGTCGGTTGGTCGATACCGCAGCGACCGCGTAGTTGATAAGGCGTGGTCTGATGGTTTTGTTTTTTTATGGCGAAGGGGTTGCATCTGGCGTCATTATTTTGTAACTTTGCACTTTAACGCGATGCAGGGCGACCGTATCGGCCGCAATCAACAATCGACCGTGAAACTGACCTTAAAAACAAAATCCATAATCAACCAGATATGCTGAAACTGCGAACAAGAGCCATGGCCGCCATACTGACGTTAGGCATGGCAGGGGTGGCGTCGGCTGAGGATTACACAAGCTATGTGAATCCTTTTGTCGGCACCACTAATTTCGGTACCACCAATCCCGGAGCCATAGTGCCTAACGGCATGATGTCGGTGGTGCCTTTCAATGTGATGGGGTCATCGGACAACGTGTATGACAAGGACGCGAGATGGTGGTCGACCCCCTACGAATTCAACAACAAGTTTTTCACCGGTTACGCCCATGTAGCGCTCAGCGGAGTCGGATGTCCCGAACTGGGCTCGTTGCTGACCATGGCCACCACCGGCGATCTGGAGCCGGACTATCACAAGTATGGCTCGGCCTATACGGAGGAAACCGCAACTCCGGGATATTACGGAAATCGTCTGACGAAATATGATATCGTCACCGAAGTGACGGCAACAAAGCGCAGTTCGGCCGAGCGATATACATTCCCCGGCGGCCGCGGCAATATACTTATCAATCTCGGCGAGGGGCTGACCAATGAGAGCGGAGCCACAGTGCGCCGTGTAAGCCCTACGGAGATAGAGGGATCGAAGTTGCTCGGCACGTTCTGCTACAATGCCCAGGCGGTGTTTCCGATTTATTTCGTGATGCGTGTAAGCAAAGCGCCTTCATCGCAGGGCTACTGGAAAATGCAGCGCAAGATGGAGGGGCCGGAGGCGGCATGGGATTCCGACAACGGCAAATATAAACTCTATACGAAATACGGCCGAGAACTGTCGGGCGACGACATAGGATATTGGTATAGCTACGATGATCTTAAGCCTGGCGAACAGGTGGAGGTCAGAATGGGTGTGTCGTTTGTGTCGGTGGCCAATGCCCGCGAGAATCTCGACAAGGAGCAGGCCGGTCTGACTTTCGACCGCATCGCAGCCGACGCAAAGAAGACCTGGAACGACGATCTTGGCCGAATCCGTGTCAAGGGCGGCAGCGACGAGCAGAAGCGGGTGTTTTACACCGGACTTTATCATGCTCTGATTCATCCCAATGTGCTCAACGACGTCAACGGTCAGTATCCGAAAATGGAGAGTGCCGAAAACGGACATTCGACCTATGACCGATATACGGTATTCTCGCTGTGGGACACCTACCGCAACCTTCATCAGCTTATGACGCTCGTCTATCCCGAACGTCAGATCGATATGGTGCGATCGATGGTCGACATGTCGAAGGAGTGGGGGTGGCTGCCGAAATGGGAGCTTTATGGGCGCGAAACATTCACTATGGAGGGGGATCCGTCGCTTCCGGTGATTGTGGATACATGGCGGAAGGGACTTACCGACTTCGATATCGATGCAGCCTATGAGGCCATGAAACGTTCGGCCACGACGCCCGGAAAAGATAATCCGATGCGTCCCGACATAGATCTCTATCTTGAGAAGGCTTATGTGCCGCTCGGAGTGTATTCCGGCGATATGTCGGGTGATAATTCTGTTTCGCACGCTCTGGAGTATTACGTGGCCGACGCCGCTCTGGCATGGCTCGCAGAGCAGCGTGGCGACACCGATCTTGCCCGCACGCTGCGTCAGCGCTCGCTCGGATATAAGAATTATTATTCTAAAGAGAGCGGCACTCTTCGTCCGAAACTCGCCGACGGAACTTTCCTGTCGCCGTTCGATCCCCGGCAGGGAGAGAACTTCGAGGTGGTACCGGGCTTCCACGAGGGCAGCGCATGGAATTACACCTTCTTCGTTCCGCACGATGTCGATGGACTGGTCAAGCTGATGGGAGGCAAGCGCAAGTTTGTCGACAAACTCCAGATGGTGATGGACAGCGCTCTCTATGATCCCGCCAATGAGCCTGACATAGCCTATCCCTATCTGTTCAGCCGTTTCGGTGGCGAGGAGTGGCGCACTCAGAAGGAGGTCAGCCGACTGCTCGGCAAATATTTCACCACAAAGCCCGACGGCATCCCTGGAAATGATGATACCGGCACGATGTCGGGCTGGGCTGTGTTCTCGATGATGGGAATGTATCCCGATTGCCCCGGCGAGCCGTTCTATACATTGACCTCGCCCGTGTTCGATGAAGTGGAGATAGACCTCCCCGAGGGCCGCAAGCTGACGATAGAGGCCGACAGGACTTCGCCCTCGGATATATACATACAGTCGATGACTCTTGGCGGAAAGCCGCTGAAGAAATACCGCATAAGCCACGACGAGCTTCTCAAGGGTGGCACACTGAAGTTTAACCTCGGACCAACACCTAAAAAATGAAATTCCGATATACTGCAATGACCGCCGCAGCCCTGGCTGTGACGGTCGCTTCCTGCGGCTCCCGTGACAGCGTATCGCGGCTCACCGATTATGTCGATCCGACTATCGGCAGCGGAGCGCACGGCCATGTTTTTGTGGGCGCAAGCGTCCCCTACGGCATGGTGCAGCTCGGACCGACGAGCATCACTCAGGCATGGGACTGGACTTCGGGCTACCACGAATCGGACAGCACTGTGATAGGATTTTCTCATACCCATCTTTCGGGGACCGGAGTAGGCGATCTGTTCGACATCACCCTGATGCCGGTGACCGGCGAGGTGACCTATGCCCGTGGCAACCATGATGATCCTGAAAGCGGTATGTGGAGCTATGCCGACCGGTCAGAGGAAGTGGCCAAGGCCGGCTATTATGCCGTGCCGCTGACACGCTACGGCATTCTCGCCGAAATGACCGCCACAAACCGCGTCGGATTCCACCGCTACACATTCCCGGCTACCGACTCGGCCGCGATAGTCATAGATCTGCAGAACGGCGGATGCTGGGACAACGCCACCGATACGGAGATGATGCCCATGAGCGACCGTATGATCGCAGGCCACCGGTTTTCGACCGGATGGTCCGACGATCAGAAGGTGTATTTCGCGGCCGAATTTTCCGAGCCGTTCGACGAGTTTACGCTTCACGGGTTTGAAAACCGCTTTGGCCGCGTGTCATTCGCTCCTATGAAGGAGGGAGCGCAGGTGACAGTCAGGGTGGGTATATCGCCCACATCCGTCGAGGCCGCGATAGCCAATCTGCGGGTCGAAACCGACGGGAAGAACTTCGACCGCGTGGCGGCCGAAGCCGACAGCATCTGGAACCGGGAGCTTGCGCGTGTGACTGTGGAGAGCGACGACACCACAGAGCTGCGCAAGTTCTATACGGCCATGTATCATGTGATGATACTGCCGGCCACGTTCAATGACTACGGCTCCGCTCCGGCCTATACGATCCTGTCGCTGTGGGACACCTATCGCACTCATCTGCCGCTGCTGTCGATCATCGACCGTGAGCGCAGCGCCGAGATAGTCAACTCCATGATCGACCTTTATGAAAAAGAGGGGCATCTGCCGGTGTGGCATCTCTGGGGCTGTGAGAATTATTGCATGGTGGGTAATCCGGGCATTATTCCGGTGGCCGATGCTGTTGTGAAGCGCACACCGGGTGTCGATGCGGCGCGTGCCATGAAAGCGATGCTCGCAACGGCCAACGACACCACACGCGGCCTCGGCGAACGCCGACGGCTCGGCTACACTCCGGTGGAGGCTATCAACGAGGCTCTGTCCTACGACATGGAATATGCCATTGCCGACGCAGCTATAGCCAATGCGGCAAAAGCTACAGGCGACACTGCCACGGCGACGGAATTTACCGGACGCAGCCACTCGTGGCGTCATTATTTCGACGCGTCGACCGGTTTCGTTCGCGGTCGTGACAGAGCCGGCAAATGGCGCGAGCCTTTTGACCCGAATTTTGTCGACCACCGCAACAATGACTATACCGAGGGAAATGCATGGCAATACACATGGCTTGTGCCGCACGACGTAGACGGCCTGGTAGAGAAGTTCGGCTCGCGTGAGATCACCATAGAGCGGCTCGATTCGCTATTTACGGCTGATTCGAGTCTGCGGGGCAACGTATCGCCCGACATCACAGGCCTGATCGGACAATATGTGCATGGCAACGAGCCAAGCCATCACATTATCTATCTTTATTCGATGCTCGGACGCCCCGACAAGGCGGCAGAGCTGTCCAATCGTGTCATCACCACCCTCTATGATGACAGCCGCACAGGGCTGTCGGGCAACGAGGATTGCGGACAGATGTCGGCATGGCTGGTGATGTCGGCGCTCGGTTTCTATCAGATAGAGCCTGCCGGTGCACGCTATTGGTTCGGCCGGCCACATTTCAGGCAAGCCAGTGTGAAAGTGCCCGGAGGAACATTTACAATAGTGCGTCGCGGCGATGGAATGAAGCCTGAAAAAGTGACGCTCAACGGCCGTGAACTCGACCGGAACTACATTACCCACGACGAAATAATGGCCGGTGGCGAGCTTGTGTTTGTCATGGAACCCTGACCTAAAACCTGCCAAAAAGCCCAGCAAGTCGACACATAGCCGGCATTATTTTGCAGAGAATACAGATTATTATTGCTAATTTTGCAGTGCTAAAAAACAAAATAATATGAAAAAGATAACTAAATTATTGGTTGTGGCTGTAATAGCCATGATGACACTCGCCACTGCATGCAGTGGCGCCAAGGATGCCGCTCTTGAAAAAGTGGTAGAGCAGATCAACGAGCAGATCAAGGATCAGAAAATGCCCGGTATCGTGGAGATGAAGCTTACCTTCGACGACGCATACGTGGTCTACAACTACACCGTCGACGAGGAAGTTTCCGACATGGCCACCATCAAGGAAGGTGCCGACGAGTCGAAAAAGAACCTCTACAATACAGTTGTCAGCCAGCCTTCCAACAAGGCTTTCATCGATCTGATCAAGACTCTTGACAGAGGCCTGAAGTTTGACTACAAGGGCAACAAGAGCGGCGAGCATGTAGAGATCGTTTTCGAGAAAGATGAGCTCTAATGCAAGTCTGACACGATAAAGTTTCAACAATATCATAGCGACAGCTCCGGTAGTTGACAAAGCTCCGAAGCTGTCGCATTGTTTTTGCGTCGCAGTATAATCGCAGTATAAAATGACGACATAGGCGAGGATTGCGCAATATGACACAGCGCGGCTTGTCATGCGTCGTCTACCCCTACTTTTCTTACCTTTAATCGAATGAAAAGGATAATATTGGCTCTTGCCGGAATGATGGCGGCCGTTTTGCCGGCATTCTCAACAGCGGAATATTCAATGGCCGGTTTTTTCCCTTTGGACGGAACAGGCCGGATCGTCGCGAGCATGAATCCTGCGTGGCGGTTTCATCGCGGTGATGTCAGTGGCGCGGACTGCAAGGCGTTTGCCGACAGTGCCTGGGAGGTGGTGTCGCTCCCTCACGGCGTAGAGATCCTGCCGTCGGAAGCAAGCGGATGTGTCAACTATCAGGGGCCCGTGTGGTATCGCAAGCATTTCAGTCTGCCAGATTCGCTTATAGGCAAAAAACTGTTTCTGCATTTCGAGGCAATAATGGGTAAATCCAAAGTGTGGGTAAACGGAAAGAAAGTGGCCATGCATTATGGAGGGTATCTGCCCGTGGTGGCCGACATAACTGACGTCGTAGACAGAGAAGGCGACAACGTGATAGCTGTAATGACCGATAACAGCGACGATCCCTCGTATCCTCCCGGTAAACCTCAGGATATGCTCGATTTTGCATATTTTGGCGGTATATATCGCGACTGCTGGCTTGTGGCGCACGACCAGGTGCATATTACGGATCCCAACTATGAGAACGTTGTGGCAGGTGGCGGTCTGGCAGTCTGGTATGACAATGTAGCGGGAGGCAAAGCCGACGTCAACACAAGGCTGCATATACGTAACGAAGCCCGGACGGATTTCTCCGGACGCCTCGAATACATTTTGATTGACGCTGCCGGTGATACCGCTGCTGTGACACATCGCAACATAAAAGTGGCAAAAGACAAGGCGAAATCCATATCGTCGATACTCAATGTTGACAATGCGCGGCTATGGTCGCCGCGCAGTCCGCATCTCTATAATCTGCACGTAAGGATATATGACCGGAAGGGTAGTGTGGTCGACGGATATCGCAGGCGGATAGGTATAAGAAGTCTGGAGTTCAGGGGCAAGGATGGCTTCTATCTCAATGGAGAGCCGTATGCTGAGCCTCTGATCGGGGCAAACCGCCATCAGGATTACGCTCTTGTTGGAAATGCCGTCAGCAACAGCGCCCACAGGCGTGATGCATTGAAGCTCAAGAATGCAGGCCTGAATGTGATACGCAATGCTCACTGCCCGCAGGATCCGGCATTTATGGATGCCTGCGACGAGCTTGGGCTGATGGTGATCGATAATACTCCCGGATGGCAGTTCTGGAACGATGCCCCCGAATTCGGACGGCGTGTGTTTTCGGATATCCGCAATCTTGTCAGGCGCGATCGCAACCATCCTTCGGTATGGCTATGGGAACCGATCCTCAATGAAACTTGGTATCCGTCGGATTTCGCGGCAAGGGCCCGTGCTACGGTCGATGAAGAGTATCCGTGGCCCGGATGCTACAGCGCAAGCGACAGTGAGGCTCGCGGGAGCGATAATTTTCCGATATGGTTCGCACACCCGAGGTCGATGAGCGATGCTCCGGACAAAATCGATTCCACGCGGACATATTTTACCAGAGAATGGGGCGACAATGTCGACGATTGGAGTTCACACAATTCACCGAGCCGTGTATCGCGCTCATGGGGTGAGGAACCGATGCGCATTCAGGCCCGGCATTATTCATGTCCGCCCTACAATGTCACAAGCTACGAGAGCCTGATGAGTCAGCCGCGTCAGCATGTCGGCGGATGTCTGTGGCACTCGTTTGACCATCAGCGCGGCTATCATCCCGATCCGTTCTACGGCGGTATAATGGATGCTTTCCGACAGCCGAAATACTCCTACTACATGTTTATGTCGCAGCGTCCGGTTCAAACCGATTCGGTCTATGCGTCCGGTACGGGGCCGATTGTGTGGATCGCACATGAGATGACACCGTTTTCAGGAAGTGACGTCACGGTTTATTCCAACTGCGACGAAGTGCGTCTGACGTTCAATTCCGGAGGAGTGACGATGGTCAGCAGTCGCGATGTCATGAAGCGGCGCGGAATGAGAAATCCGCCGGTGGTGTTCGATGGCGTGTATGATTTTATGGCCGACAAAGCGTTGTCACGTAGCGGTAAGCCCGACGACGTATATCTTCTTGCCGAAGGTCTTGTGGACGGCAAGGTGGTGGCGACTCATAAGGTGCAGCCTGCCCGTCGACCTGAAAAGATCATATTGTGGACCGACACAGTCGGCGGTGAACCGCTTAAAGCCGATGGCTCCGACTTTGTGACGGTTATAGCAGCTGTGGCCGACAAAAACGGCCGTATCAAGCGGCTCAACAACTCTATGCTGCATTTCGAGATAGAGGGGGAGGGACGGCTGATAACAGGGTCTGAAGGCGACAATGTAAGGCTCGAATGGGGCACGGCTCCGGTTTTAGTTCGTTCGACTCTCCGTAGTGGAACGATCCGTGTCCGCGCTTCAATGGCCAAGGGTGGCACACACCGCCCGATATCAGGCGAACTGACAATCGTGAGCGTGCCTTCTGACGTAAATATGATCTACTCTGACAAGGATGCGCGCTTTCTTGATGACAGAGATCGGTATTTGTCGGCAGACGACTGCGGTGTCAGAGATAATGATCAGGAAAGGATGGCACTCGAAAAGAGAGCAGCCAGACTGCTTGAGGTCGAACGTCAGCAAAATGAGTTTGGCGAATGATATCCGGCATAAACTGAAAAGACACAGACACGTTCCCTGACCGGAAAAGACGTCGGTCTGTCAGTCGTGTGCCAAAAGTGTTTTTTTGATGTCGGTTGGTCGGTTATTTGGCGAGAGATTGGATTATTCCGACTGATTTATGTAATTTTGCATACGTAAAAACTGACAACAAACTTGTAACAGAACAGATATGTCACAGAAAGCATTACTCATGATTCTCGACGGGTGGGGCATCGGCAACCACTCCAAGGGCGATGTGATCTACTCCACACCGACTCCGGCATGGGACAAACTCATGGCCAAGTATCCTCACTCGCAGCTTCAGGCAAGCGGTGAAAACGTCGGTCTGCCCGACGGACAGATGGGCAATTCCGAGGTGGGTCATCTCAATATCGGCGCCGGCCGCGTAGTATATCAGGATCTTGTGAAGATCAACAAGGCCTGCGCCGACGGTTCGATTATGGAAAATCCCGAAGTGAAGAATGCCTTCGGCTACGCCAAGCAGACGGGCAAGGCCATTCATTTCATGGGCCTTACCTCTGACGGAGGCGTGCACTCGTCGCTCGATCATCTTTACGCGCTGTGTGATATAGCCAAGGCCTATGGTCTGGAGAAGGTCTACATACACTGCTTCATGGACGGACGCGACACCGATCCGCGCAGCGGCAAAGGATTCATCGAGGCTCTGCAGGCTCATTGCGCCAAATCGGCCGGACAGATCGCATCGATTGTGGGTCGCTACTACGCGATGGATCGCGACAAGCGCTGGGAACGCGTGAAGATCGCCTATGATCTGCTCGTCAACGGCGAGGGAGAGCAGGCCACCGATATGGTGGCGGCCATGCAGCAGAGCTACGACAATGACATCACCGACGAATTTGTAAAGCCTATCCATAATGCCGCTGTCGACGGCACGATCAAGGAGGGCGACGCCGTGATATTCTTCAACTACCGAAACGACCGCGCCAAAGAGCTGACCACGGTGCTCACACAGCACGATATGCCCGAGGCCGGAATGCACACCGTCAAGGATCTGCAGTATTATTGCATGACTCCCTACGACGCATCGTTCACCGGAGTACACATCCTCTTCGACAAGGAGAATGTAAGCAATACTCTTGGCGAATACCTGTCGTCGCTCGACAAGAAACAGCTTCATATCGCCGAAACCGAGAAGTATGCCCACGTGACATTCTTCTTCAACGGTGGCCGCGAGGCTCCCTACGAGGGCGAGGAGCGTATTCTCGTGGCTTCGCCAAAGGTGGCCACCTACGATCTCAAACCAGAGATGAGCGCCTATGAGGTATGCGACAAGCTTGTGGAGGCTATCCGCAGCGAGGAATATGATTTCATCGTGGTTAACTATGCCAACGGCGACATGGTAGGTCATACCGGAGTCTACGAGGCAATCGAAAAGGCGGTGAAGGCTGTCGACGAATGCGTGGGACGCACCATTGACGCGGCTGTGGGTGCCGGATACGAGGCTATAATCATAGCCGACCATGGCAATGCCGACAACGCTATAAATGCCGACGGTACACCCAATACGGCACATTCGCTAAATCCGGTGCCCTGCATTTATGTAACGGAGAAGAGCGGAGTGAAGGTAGCCGACGGGCGTCTGGCCGACGTGGCTCCGACAATTCTCAAAATCATGGATCTGGAGCAGCCTGCCGAAATGACAGGCCACGCTCTCATCTGAGCCGTAAGCGCATAAGCGTTAATGCGTGATAATATAAAAGGTATCCTGTGCCGGAATTCAGATTCTGGCACAGGATACCTTGTTTTGTCATTTGGCCGATACGCTTGATCCGTTTTGATTGCGTTTGCAGATCGGATCGTCTACGGTCGTTCGTTATATCTGATCGCAAACCGCGACCGCAGCCATTTGATATATAGCCGTTGCAGGTGTGAGTGATGCATGATTGCCAGACGGTCGGCAACGTCCGATGGCTCTTCGGGGCGGTCCAGTATATGTCCGTCGACTATCCGGGCGGCAGCCCATGGCTCGGCAACGGTAGGTGAGGGGAGTGTGTCGCCCCAGACGGCATGATCGGCCCAACGGTTGGCTCCCCGGCCGACAAGCAGTTTCACCAGTTTTACATTCTTTCCGAAGCTTCGCATCAGTATGGCTCTGCGTTCATAGTGGTCGGTTGTGGTCATGGCATGTAGCATTGTCGCAGCCGAATCGGCAAGCTCCCGGCTTATAGACATTACGATCGACCCTTTGAAGCGTGGCGAGTCCCATCGAAGACTGTCGCGCCATCTTTCGAACAGTGTCGATATAGTGAGCGTGTCGGTGGCCGCGATGCTGTCTGTCGCACGGCTGTCGGTAAGTGCTACGGCTGTCTGACGTGCAACGATCGCTTCGGACGACCGGTCGCGGAGCCGCAGGTCGTAGCCTGCGGCGGCTGCGGCCGCAAGCCTCAGGGCGTATTCCTCGAATAGCCGCATGGCTGTGGTGTCGGGGCGTGTGTCAGAGCCGAGAACCTCGTTGAAGTCCTCGCGATCAAGAGTTATTCCTCCTACAGTGAGCGGCGTAAAGCGTTCTGCCGCTGCAGCGCGTGGCTGCAACGGCAGAAACAGTACGGTCAGTCCTGCTGCGAGCAGGCTTATGCGGTTGATCACTGGTGAGAAGCGCTGTAGTTGGGTGCTTCGCTTGTGATGGCTACATCGTGGGGATGGCTTTCGGCCACGCCGGCATTGGTGATGCGAGTGAATTTCGCATTATGGAGATGCTCTATGTCGGGGGCGCCGCAGTAGCCCATTCCTGAACGCAGGCCGCCGAGCATCTGGTAGGTTACCTCGTAGAGCGATCCTTTGTAGGGCACGCGTGCGGCAATGCCTTCGGGCACGAGTTTCTTCACATCGCATTCTCCGGCCTGGAAGTAACGGTCTTTCGAGCCTTTCTCCATGGCTTCGAGCGATCCCATTCCGCGGTAGGCCTTGTATTTACGTCCGTTGTAGATGATTGTCTCGCCCGGCGATTCCTCGACACCTGCCAGCATTCCGCCAAGCATCACGCTGTAGGCTCCTGCTGCGAGTGCCTTGACGATGTCGCCGGAGTAGCGTATGCCGCCGTCAGCTATCAGAGGCACGCCTGTGCCTTTGAGTGCCTTGGCTACGTCGTAGACGGCCGAAAGCTGGGGCACGCCTACGCCGGCGATCACGCGGGTGGTGCATATGGATCCGGGGCCGATGCCCACCTTGACGCCGTCGGCTCCGTTCTCAACGAGATATTTTGCAGCTTCGCCGGTGGCGATGTTGCCTACCACAACGTCGATATGGGGATATTTTTCCTTGACAGCCTTGAGCACGCCTACCACACCGCGCGAATGACCGTGGGCGGTATCGATCACTATGGCATCCACTCCGGCTTCTACGAGGGCGTCGACGCGCTCCATGGAATCGTTGGTGACGCCGACACCGGCTGCCACGCGCAGACGTCCGAGCGAGTCCTTGCATGCATAGGGCTTGTCTTTGGCTTTGGTGATATCCTTATAGGTCACTAGTCCGACGAGTTTGCCGTCCGAGCCCACTACTGGTAGTTTCTCGATCTTGTGCTCCTGCAGTATCTTGGCTGCTTCCTCGAGGTTGGTCGACTGCTTGGTGGTGACGAGATTCTGGGAGGTCATCACTTCGTCGACAGGACGGTCGAGGTTGCGCTCAAAGCGGAGGTCGCGGTTGGTGACTATACCCACGAGGTGACGTTCGTCATCGACCACCGGTATGCCTCCGATATGGTACTCCTCCATCATGGCCAGAGCGTCACGCACGGTCTTGCCGCGCTTGATGGTGACAGGGTCGTAGATCATGCCGTTTTCGGCGCGTTTCACGGCGTGGACCTGACGGGCCTGCTCGGCGATGGTCATGTTTTTGTGTATGACACCGATGCCTCCTTCGCGTGCGATGGCTATGGCAAGCTGGGCCTCTGTGACGGTGTCCATGGCCGCCGATACCAGAGGCACGTTGAGCTCAATGTTGCGTGAAAACTTGGTGCGGAGATTGACCTCGCGGGGGAGGACTTCCGAATAGGACGGGATCAGAAGGACATCGTCAAATGTCAGTCCGTCCATTTTTACTCGATCTGCAATAAACGACATAAACTGTACGAAACGTTATGGATTTAATTGCACGCAAAGTTACGCAGAATTTTCGAGATTGCCGTCGTGTCTGCGGCCGTTTTTTTGAATGCTTCGGATGTGGTGTGAAGATATATTTGAAAATTAAACACATAACGCAAGGCTGTAACACGGTTGTAATCATTTTAACGTGCTTTAACTCAAATTTGCTTGCCGACTCCGTATATGACGTAACTTTGCATCGTCGAACCAATCAATAACCGAGGGTTCAGCACAACGCAAAACAGTATAGTAAGCAACAAAATACGATACGACATGACAACAGTTGATTTCAGGCAGAAACTCACCTCTCTGCAGGCCAATATGCTCAACTTCGCTTATATGCTCACGTCAGATCGCGAAGATGCCGCCGACCTTATGCAGGATACGATGCTGAAGGTGCTTGACAATGCCGACAAGTTTACCGACAACTCGAATTTCAAGGGATGGGTGTTCACTATCATGCGCAACATCTTCATCAACAATTACCGCAAAGCCGCGCGTGCGGCTACGGTGGTCGATACGACCGACGATCTCTATCACCTCAATCTCAGTCAGGATTCGGGCATAGCCACTCCCGAAGGTGCTTTCGGAGCAAGGGAGATCACCGACGCCATCAATAGTTTCCCCGACAAATACCGCCGGCCGTTCTCCATGCACGTGGCCGGGTATAAATACGACGAGATCGCCGAGAGCATGGGACTGCCGGTGGGCACGGTCAAAAGCCGCATATTCTATGCGCGTCAGCAGCTCCAGATACGCTTTGCCGATTATCGGTGCTGACAGTCCCTCCCTCCCTCCATATCGATCAGGTATATATATTGCTTCTCTTCGATTTCAGTAAAATAAGTCGCCGTGTCAGATTCACACTGACACGGCGACTGTTTTTTTTTGATGTTGTCAGCTTTCAGAGCGCTGTCATGAAAACGTCAAGTCTTTTCCGAAGGGGAACAGAGCCAGCTTCATAAGCTTGAAGTGTTGCATCCCGAAGGGTATTCCTACAATGGTGATGCAGAACACCAGCCCCCAGAGCAGATGGGTCAGCGCTATGGCCACACCGCCCAGAAACCACCAGATGACGTTCATCACGCCGGCGAGGCATCCCGATGGCCATCCGCTGCTTCTGGCGGCAGTGCCGAACGGCCACAACGCCACCGCGGCAAGCTTCAGGGTCTGCAGTCCGAACGGTATGCCGATGATTGTCACCATCATGCCGATGCTTGCCACGGCATATTCGATGGCTATCATCAGTCCGCCGAACACTACCCAGATGATATTGAGGACTATATTCATATCACTCCCACTCGATCGTCGACGGCGGTTTTGAGGAAATGTCGTAGGTGACGCGGTTCACGCCTTTTACCTTATTGATGATCTTGTTTGACACCTCGGCGAGAAAGTCGTAGGGGAGTCGTGCCCAGTCGGCGGTCATGGCGTCGGTCGATGTGACAGCGCGCAGAGCCACGGTGCGTTCGTAGGTGCGTTCGTCGCCCATCACGCCTACGCTCTGCACCGGCAGAAGGATAGTGCCGGCCTGCCACACTTTATCGTAGAGGCCGCTGTCGCGCAGGCCCTGGATGAATATGTGGTCGGCCTGCTGGAGCACGGACACCTTCTCGCGGGTGACATCGCCGAGTATGCGCACTGCCAGGCCGGGGCCGGGGAATGGGTGGCGCTTGATG
>ERZ778516.1501-NODE-1501-length-17490-cov-5.782965_pt1 | contig 17490 bp, 16 predicted proteins | sample MGYA00510342_ERZ778516 | MGnify/ENA primary metagenome ERZ778516 (study PRJEB29527, sample SAMN07138961) | mouse gut metagenome | material: feces | host: mouse | place: China:Nanjing | collected 2016-01-25 ... | reverse complement strand
CAAGTGAAAATCCATTTGAAATAAAAATAGAATTTATGTTGATATATATTGTTCCTGCCTGTATTATCGCATACTATCCGATTAAGGATTTATCTGTCAGTGGAAGACAAATTTTTATCAGAATCCGAAATAATACAATATGGTGGTTTTCCAAATGTGTCTGGCTGATACTGACAATAGTTCTGTATTATTTAATGGTTTATGCCTGTATAGCTGCTGTGGCGGGAGATGTAATGCTGCTTCCACACAAAGAAGTGCTGATTTATATGGGTGTAGCAGAAGAGGTGAAAAGTGCAGGAGAATATCTGATATTTCTTGTATTGCTGCCAATAGTGACTACGGTGGCAGTTTCCTTTGTTCAAATGTTTTTATCAGTGATTACGGCTCCAGCATATGGTTTTTTTGCAGTAGTATTGAATCTTCTGTTATCTTCATATTTTTATTCTCACTGGATTCCCGGAAATTTTTTAATGTTTAATAGAAATATTCTGGCAAGAGAGGGTGGAATTGGTTTTGAACAGTCGCTGGCAGTGAATGTAGTGTTAGTAATTGTATGTATGATTGCAGGCGCAATTTATATGAAGAAAAAAGATTTGCTGTAAGGAGGGGTTATGCATTATATAGAAGTAAAAAATTATACAAAAAAGTTGAAGGGGAAAGAGGTTCTAAAGGAAATCAACGTAAGATTTGAACAGGGACATGTATATGGACTGAAAGGGAAAAACGGTTCAGGAAAGACAATGCTTATGCGTGCAATATCCGGCTTGATTCATTCAACGGAAGGCACAGTAGAAATTGATGGGAAGATACTGGGAGAGGATATGGAATATCCGGACAGTATGGGATTACTTCTGGAAAATCCAGCATTTCTTTCAGGAGAAACAGGATTCCAAAATTTAAGAATTCTGGCAAGGCTCAGAAATAAAATCGGAGAACAGGAAATTCGGGAGATAATTGTCGAAGTGGGTCTTGAGCCAGATGATAAAAGAAAATATTATAAATATTCTCTTGGCATGAAACAAAAGCTTGGAATTGCAGCGGCAATTATGGAAAAACCGGATATTATTATCTTAGATGAGCCGATTAACGCATTAGACAGTGAAACGGCAGAAAAAATCAAAAATATTATAATAAGAGAGAAAGAACGGGGAGCAATTATTATTCTGGCATGTCATAATACAGAAGAGCTGGAATTTCTCTCAGATACAATTATTGAGATAAATGATGGAAAAATTTTATAGAAAAAACAGAATCTGTTATCGGAACCTATAACAGATTCTGTTTTTTCTATAAAAAATGTGAAATTGTTTTTGTAAATAGCCAAGATTTTATTGAACCAACAGATTTTTTATGCTACAATAAATCCAAATCACTAGATACAGACAACAATTACAGAGAAAACAGGGAGTGTGGCAGATGATATCAAATCAGATTTTACAGAGTACGATTGACGGAATTAAAAATATTGCGAGGGTGGAATTAAGTGTTTATGATATAGATGGAAAGCTTCTCGCCGGAACATTTTCAGATGCAGTGAAATATGAGAGGATAGCGGGAGCCTTTGCGGAGTCCGATGCAGAGAATCAGGAGACAAAGGGCTGCCAGATGTTTAAAATCAAGGATGAAAACAGACCAGAATACCTTCTTCTGGTCAGGGGAAATTCAGATGATGCATATATGGTAGGCAAAATGGCAGTTTTTCAGTTTCAAAATTTGATTGTGGCATATAAAGAAAGATTTGACAAGGATAATTTTATCAAAAATCTTTTGCTGGACAATCTTCTGCTGGTGGATATATACAACAGAGCAAAGAAGCTGCATATTGAGATTAATGCAAAGAGAATTGTATTTATTGTAGAAACGAAAAACGAGAAGGACAACGGTGCTCTTGAAACTATCCGTTCGTTGTTTGTAACAAAGACAAGAGACTTTATTACCGCAGTAGATGAAAAAAATATTATTATTGTAAGAGAACTCACGGCGAACGAAACCTATGAGGAGATGGATAAAATAGCAAGAACCGTTCTGGATATGCTGAATACAGAGGCAATGTCCTCTGCAAAGATATCCTATGGAACAGTAGTAAATGAGATAAAAGAGGTTTCAAAATCTTATAAAGAGGCGAAGATGGCCCTGGATGTGGGAAAGATTTTTTACAGTGAAAAAAATATTATTCCGTATAATCATCTGGGTATTGGGCGCCTGATTTATCAGCTTCCGCTGCCTCTGTGCAAAATGTTTATCCGTGAAATTTTTGACGGCCAGACGCCTGACCAGCTTGATGATGAGCTTTTGACTACAATTAATAAATTTTTTGAATACAGTTTGAATGTGTCAGAAACATCAAGGCAGCTCTATATCCACAGAAATACGCTGGTATACAGGCTGGATAAGCTGGAAAAAACAACAGGGCTGGATTTGAGAAAATTTGAAGACGCCATTACTTTCAAAATTGCGCTGATGGTAGTGAAGTATATGAAATATATGGAAAGTATTGATTATTAAAGAAAATTATATCATAATATAGAAGAACAAATAGATAAAGGAAGCGTAACAGCGCAGATTGTGAGGTTAAAATGATTGACTTGGAAAATGTCAGCAAGACATATTCAGCGGGAGCCCCGGCGGTCAACGATATAAATCTTCATATTGAAAAGGGAGAATTTGTATTTGTTGTGGGTAATTCGGGAGCCGGTAAGTCTACACTTATAAAGTTATTGCTGAAGGAGCTGGAGCCCACAGCAGGAAGAATCATAATAAACGGTAAGGATTTAAGAAAAATAAAGCATAGAAAAATTCATCTGCTGCGCAGAGATATCGGTGTGGTATTTCAGGATTTCCGTCTTTTAATGGACAGAAATGTCTATGATAATGTAGCGTTTGCGCAGCGTGTGGTGGAAGTGACAAACAGAACAATTCGAAGAAGGGTTCCAGCCATGCTTTCAATGGTGGGTCTTGCGGAAAAGTATAAATCTTTTCCAAAGGAGCTGTCAGGTGGAGAACAGCAGAGAGTGGCGCTTGCAAGAGCGTTAGTAAACAATCCTCCGATTCTTTTGGCAGACGAGCCCACAGGAAATCTCGACCCAAAAAATTCATGGGAAATCATGAAGCTTTTGGATGAAATTAACAGCAGAGGAACAACAGTGATTGTGGTTACGCATAACAGTGAAATCGTAGATGCAATGCAGAAAAGAGTGGTGACAATTCATAAGGGTGTGATAGTCAGCGACGAAAAAACAGGGGGATATATTTATGAAGATTAGAACATGGATATACAGTCTGAAACAGGGCGTTATAAATATAAAACGGAATAAACTGTTTTCGCTTGCATCGATTGCGACAATAGCAATCTGTATTTTTCTGATAGGCCTGTTCTATTCTGTATTTATCAATGTAAACAATATGATTGGCGAGGCGGAGCAGAAAATCAGCATTACCGTATTTTTCAAGCATGGAATCAGTGAGGAGGAGATAAATGTCCTGAGGGATAAAATTACTGCACGTGCTGAGGTAAAGGATGTGGAATATAAATCGGCGGAAGAAGCATGGGAAGAATTTAAGATTATTTATTTTGGAGAACATATCAATCTTGCGGAAGGCTTTCGGGAGGATAACCCGCTGGCAAATTCAGCATCCTTTGAGATTTTTCTAAATGACATTTCCATGCAGGATGTGCTGGTATCCTATCTGAACAGCATGAAGGAGGAAGGAATCCGACAGGTAAATTCTTCCGAAAATACAGCCTCTACAATCAGTCAGTTTGGAAAACTGGTAGGATATGTATCAGTAGCTTTAATTGTGATTCTGCTGGCAGTGGCGGTATTTTTGATTAGTAATACCATTACAATGGGTATTACGGTAAGAAGGGAGGAGATAGGTATTATGAAGCTGATGGGAGCTTCGGATCTTTTTGTCAGAGCGCCGTTTATGGTAGAAGGGCTGCTGATTGGATTAATCGGAGCTATTATACCGATAATTGTTTTATTTGTATTGTATAACAGGATTGTAGTCTATATACTGGCGCAGTTTCAGCAGCTTTCTTCTTTTACGGTATTTCTTGGAGCAAGGGATGTATTTCATATACTCGCTCCGCTGTCATTGCTTGTAGGGGCAGGCATTGGACTTGTTGGAAGTATGATTACAATCAGAAAGCATTTAAATGTGTAGAAATACAATCAGTTTTTGGCTGATTGCATGGCAAATATTGACTGCATAAGAAGGAAAGGTTGGAGAGTAAAAATGCATAAGAAGGTAAAAAATTATATTTTTGCAGCGGCAGTAACCACATTTTTAGGACTGGCGGCTGTGGCGCAGGTTGTGACCTACGGTGATGTAAGCAGTGAGAAGGAAAGTCTGAATAATTTGAAAAATCAGAGAACCAATGTGGAAGATATTTTATCCAAATTGGAAGCTGAAAAGCAAAACAGTGAGAAGTATCTGGCAGACTTGGACGCCAAGGTATCAGAGATTGCAGATAAAATTTACAAGCTGCAAATCGAGATAGATACAAAAAATGAAGAAATAGATGCAACACAGAAACAGATTGAAAAGGCAGAGGTAGATATTGCAGAACAGTATGAGGCAATGAAGCTTCGCATACAATATATGTATGAAAACGGAAACGCAAATTATGTGTCAATGATTCTGGATTCACAGAGTATAGGAGATTTTCTGAATCGGGCAGAATATATCAGTGAGATTACTTCCTATGACAGAAATATGCTAGATGAAATGCAGGCGAAAAAGAATGAAATCGAAGCAGCAAAGGCAAGCCTTGACAGGCAGCTTGCAGACCTTGAAACATTGCAGACAGAAGCAGAGGCAGAACGTGCTGCGACAGAAACGCTGATGGCGGCAAAAAACGCGGAAATTGAATCTGTCAATGCATCCATTTCCGAAGCGGAGAACCAGATTAAAAATCTGGACGAGGATATAGAGGCACAACAGGAACTGATTTCAGAAATGGAGTCCATAGAGGCAAGAAGAAAGGCTGAGGAAGCTTCAAGAAAAGCGGCCGAAGAGGCTTCGAGAAAAGCGGCTGAGGAAGCTTCAAGAAAGGCAGCCGAGGAGGCTTCAAGAAAAGCGGCTGAAAATTCTGAAAAGAATAATCAGACTGAGCAGCCAACAACGAAGGCGCCACAGAACAATACACAGAATCCGTCATCAAATTCGGGAAAGTTTATCTGGCCTTTGTCGGGACGTTCTTATATTTCATCCTATTTTAGTATGCGTAATGACCCGTTTGGAGGAAGTTCAACAGAATTTCATAATGGCATAGATATTCCAGCTCCTACCGGAACTCCAATTATGGCAGTATCAGGCGGACAGGTTGCATGGTCTTATCTGAGTTCATCCGCGGGAAACTGGATAGGAATAGACCACGGAAATGGAACATATTCTGTATATATGCATATGTCTTCAAGACTGGTAAAAGAAGGCGATTATGTAACAACAGGCCAGATTATCGGACTGGTGGGAAGTACAGGAAGGTCTACTGGCCCACATTTACATTTGAGCATACGTGTCGACGGTAATTATGTAAATCCTTTAAATTATGTGTCACCGTAAAATTCTACATAGTATATTTTCTTTCACAGGAACTGTATTTTGTAAAAAAGAAAATAGAATAAATAACAGGGTTGCAGTGTAAAATTAAAAATATAATAAAGTTTTGGATATGGATAAAATTCAAAAGAGTTTTATCCATATTTGAATGGTTAGGAGATATTTATATGGATGGTAATAAGGAAATGAATGAGAGAGAAGTAAATAAAAAGGAAACAGATGAGCAGGAAAAGATAGAAAGAGAGCTTACACCAAGGGAGAGAATGGAACAGATTGTGGCTGAACTGGAGGAGGAACATAGAAAAGAAAAAGAATTAACCAGACCAGCCTATTGGAGAGGACTTATGACAGGCTTTCTGATTTGTGCATTTCTGGCTCTTGTTATGATGGTTTCTGTCAATACAATCGTAAAAAAGAAATCAAATCAGCCATATAAGGTAATAGATACTTCCGGTTCACAAGCAACCATTGATGATATTGAGAGTAAGCTCAGCTCATTGGAAGAGCTGGTAAATCAATACTATTATTACACAGACAAGGTGGATATGAATGTAATAGCAGACCAAATATACAGAGCTTATATGAGCGGACTGAAAGACAAGTATGCCGCCTATTATACAAAAGATGAAATGACGCAGAGAATGGAGAGTGTAAATGGCTCTTACTGCGGCATAGGAGCAGTAGTTTCACAAAATGACAATAAAGAAGTGATTGTCATTCAGCCATATGAAAATTCACCGGCAGAGCAGGCAGGCTTAAAGCAGGGAGATATTATTCTCAGCATTGATGGAACATCTCTGGCAGGAATGACACTTGATGAAGCTGTGTCTCTGGTAAAAGGTGAAGAGGGAAGCTCGGCTGTTTTTAAAGTAAAAAGAGAGGAAAACGAGTTTGAAGTAGATATTGTGAGAAAGCAGGTAGCTGTGCCAACTGTGACCAGTGAGATGAAGGAAGGAAATGTCGGATATGTCTATATCAGCAGTTTTGAGCTGACTACTGTGGACCAGTTTACGCAGGCAGTTGACAAATTAATAGAGGATGGCGCAAAAGGCATTGTTTTTGACTTGAGAAATAACGGAGGAGGAGCTTTGGACGCAGTAATAGATATGCTGGATTATCTTCTTCCGGAAGGACTGCTTATGTATGTAGAGGATAAATATGATAACAGGCAGAATTATACATCTGATAAGGAATGTGTGAATCAGGAGATTCCTATGGTGGTATTGATTAATGATAAAAGTGCAAGCGCATCGGAGGTATTTACCGGTGCACTGCAGGATTATGAAAGGGCAAAAATCTTTGGAACCAAGTCCTATGGAAAGGGAGTAGTGCAAAATCTGATTCCATTAAGTGATGGCAGTGGAATTAAGATGACGATTGCAGAATATTTTACTCCAAAGGGAAGAAATTTTGATGGTAATGGAATTGACCCGGATGAGACAGTGGAACTTCCAACAGAGGAAGAAGCATATGATGAAAGGGGAGTTTTAAAGGAAGGGTATGATACACAGTTAAATAGAGCGGTAGAATATATAAAGGAACAGACAACGGAATAGGCAAGAAATAAAAAAATCAATGTTTTATCGAATAAATCAGTTCATTTTTGGGGAAAATCCTTCATGAAAGACAATGAAGCACGATGTAAAATGGAGGTTTTCTATGAATTATTTAGACATTGAAAAAGTAACAGGAAGAGAAATACTTGATTCCAGAGGAAATCCCACAGTGGAGGCCGAAGTTTATTTAAAAGACGGGACGATAGGCCGTGGCACAGCGCCAAGCGGGGCATCTACCGGAGAATTTGAGGCGCTTGAATTAAGAGATGGTGATAAAAAGAGATACCTTGGAAAAGGAGTTGAAAAAGCTGTTCACAATATTAATACTGCGATTAACCATATTTTGACAGGAGCAGATGCCTCTGATATTTATGCAGTAGATGCAGCCATGATAAAAGAAGACGGAACAAAGGACAAATCAAAGCTTGGTGCAAATGCTATACTGGCAGTTTCCATCGCTTCTGCAAGAGCAGCATCTATTGCGATGGATGTTCCTTTGTATCGCTTTCTGGGAGGAATTTCTGGAAACAGACTTCCTGTGCCAATGATGAATATTTTAAATGGCGGGGCTCATGCAGCGAATACCGTAGATGTACAGGAATTTATGATTATGCCGGTAGGTGCATGCTGTTTTAAGGAAGCTCTTCGGTGGTGCGCAGAGGTATTTCACAGTCTGGCCTCTCTGTTGAAATCCAGAGGTCTTGCTACTTCGGTGGGCGATGAGGGTGGTTTTGCACCAGACCTTGCAAGTGATGAGGAAGCGATTCAGTATATTCTTGAGGCAGTTGCAAAGGCAGGCTATGAACCCGGCAGAGATTTTATGATAGCATTGGATGCGGCATCTTCCGAATGGAAAAGTGACAAAAAGGGAGAATATATTCTTCCTAAGGCAGGAACCCGCTTTACTTCTGAGGAATTAACTGCCCATTGGAAAGGACTGGTAGAAAAATATCCGATTATCTCTATTGAGGATGCTCTGGATGAGGAGGACTGGGAAGGCTGGAAGCGTCTTACCGCAGAGCTTGGAGATAAAGTACAGTTAGTAGGAGATGATTTGTTTGTTACCAATACAGAACGATTAGGCAGAGGAATTACAGAGGGCTGTGCAAATTCTATTCTTATTAAACTGAATCAGATAGGTTCCGTTTCCGAAACGCTTGAAGCTATAAAAATGGCTCATAATGCAGGCTATACTGCTATTTCATCTCACCGTTCCGGTGAGACGGAGGACACAACCATAGCGGACTTGGCAGTAGCATTAAATACCTGTCAGATTAAAACTGGAGCGCCAAGCAGAAGTGAGCGTGTGGCAAAATACAATCAGCTTCTGAGAATTGAGGAGCAGCTTGGTGCAAATGCTGTATATCCGGGGATAAAGGCATTTCATGTAAAGAGATAAAATAATAAATAGCTGGGTAGCATATAGAAAAAGTGATTCTGTGTGTTACTTGGCTTTTTCTTTTTCTTCCGGTAATTCCAGATATTTAAAAAAAATTTTTTAATATAATGACCAAAAACTGTAATATTAGTACTTTAACAGAACCAAATTTTGTGTTATACTATGAATAAAGTTGGATTGGTCACAGGAAAATTTTACATAAGGAGGGATGCATATGCTGGTGACATTAATACCATTATTTGACGAGAATATGACAGTAAAAGCATATTCTCTGTTTACCCAGAAGGACAAATATCTGATGAATCAGGAAGGACAGGCAGCCGGACAAAATGAAGTTACAACAGCTATTGAGGGATTAGACGTGATTAAAACCATGGGTGTTGATACTTTTTCAGGGACCAAAGAAATCTTTGTGACATTGAATCTGCTGTCAATCTTTACCAAATTTGAAGATGAGTGCGGTATTCCGCCTGAACAGCTTGTTTTCCTTATAGATAATACACTTCCGCCTGAGGATATATATATTAACAGATTGAAGGATATAAAGCGAAAAGGCTATAAGCTTGCAATCAGAAAGCTTGAAATCCGGCAGTATCAGCAGTATCAGGAAATCTTAAAGATTATGGATTATATGTTTTTTGATTATAAAAAAATGGATATTTCCAGAGGAAGATTATTTTTTACAAAGCAGTTTCCTCATATTAAGCTTTGCGCAGGAAATCTTGATACAAGAGAATCCTTTGAAAAGCTCAAGGCGCAGGGAGGATACCGCTATTATGAAGGACCTTTTTACAGAGTACCCGTTACGCAGGGGCAGCATAAGGTCGTACCACTAAAGGTCAATTATATAGAGCTGTTGAATTTGGTGAATAAAGATGATTATGAACTGAAATATGCAGCAGATATCATTACAAGAGATACTGCACTTGCGATTTCTCTGCTTAAGCTTGTAAATAAGTTTGCCCGTAATTCAGAAATCGTATCAATAAAATATGCAGCGGCAGCGCTTGGACAGAAGGAATTGAGACGCTGGATTAATACAGTGGTGACAAACCAGCTATATTCAAATAAGCCGAATGAAATTACAAGATTATCGCTGCTCAGAGCAAAATTTGCCGAAAATCTGGCACCATTTTTTGGACTTGCCATGCAGGCATCAGAATTATTTTTAATGGGATTATTTTCGGTGGTGGATTTGATTTTTGAAATGCCGATGTCAGAGGCGCTGGAAAAATTAAAACTGTCTGCACAAATTCGTGATGCACTGGTAAATCATCATGGAGGTCTGGATACTGTATATGAATTTCTGCTCTGCTATGAAAATGCGAACTGGCAGGAGGTAGCAAAAATTCTGAGTTATCAGCATATTGATACACAGGATGTATATGAGGCATATATGCAGTCACTTGGCTGGTACAGAGATTTAATTACATAGAATGGTATGGGGCGGTATTCTTTTAGGTGCCGCCCATTGTGTATTTATTAGAAAAACAAATGAGTAGCTCTGAAAGGAGAAAGAAATGAGGAGGGCAGAAAAGGTAGTACTGATGTGTCTGCTGATATTATTAATAGCAGGCAGCACAGGCTGTGATATGAAACCGGATATTATTTCTTATGTGGATGCCACAATGGACCTTTTTATAAAAGGTGAGGCAGAAGAATACATGAAGCTGACAAAAAGCACAGAAGAGGAAGCAGCGAAAATTTATAATGATTATATTGATATATGGACAAATTTTCTGATAGCAGATGAAATCTCAGAGGAATTGAAAGAGAATTTTAGGGAAATATTCAGAGAAGTTTTTGCTGAGGCGAGATATCAGGTTAAAAGTTCAAAAAAGGTAAAAAATGAGCGGAAATATATTGTCACCATAGAAGTAGAGAAAATAACAGGGTTATTTGAAGGCTTGAAAACAGAAGTGGGTATGAAGCTCAGAGATTGGGAATATGCTCAGAAGAAGAGACCTAATGATGAGGAATATGACAGGGCAGGATATCAAATATTGTATGAATGTATGAGAGGCAGACAAAAGGAGCTTACTTATTATGAACCGGAAGAAATCACAATAGAAGTAGCAGAAGAAGAGGGGAATTATGGCATTGTGAACGGAGGCTACCGCACAATCAGGGATGCACTGATTAGTATGGAGGGACTGGCAGAAAAGGAATAAAACAGTGCCGAATTGTAATGAAAATTAAAAAATCAGAAGTAAAAAGACATATATTTGGGTAGATAAATTCAGGCATTTGTGATACTATTAACATATGGATTTATTACATTCAGATTTTATATGAAAAGTATTTAAAAAGTATTGTAGAAAATACATTCAGACAGATAGTAATACATAAGAATGTAAAAACAGAGTGCTTTCTTATGAAGCAAAAGGAAATGGATTTCAAAATAAAAATCAAGGAGGAAAGAATATGAATGTAGCAGGAATAAACACATCATCACAATCAAATACACCTGTACAGCAGTCAACACAGGACAGCTATGAAACAGATATTCGCAAGCAGATTTCAAATCTTCAGGAGAAAATGAAAAATATTTCAAGTGATAAGGAAATGTCCAGCGAGCAGAAGGTGAAAGAAAGACAGGCGGTACAGGAGGAGATACAGAACTTAAACAGCGAGTTAAGACAGTATCAGATACAAAAAAGACAGGAAGAAGCACAAAAACGGCAGGAAGAGCTGAAACAGGCAGCGGAAAGTGCGGAAATAAAAGCAGAGAATCAGCAGGATATTCAGAATCAGACAGGGTTTGGAGATAAGGAAACAGGAGTGATTATTTCTATTTCTACATCGAAGGAGCAGATGGCAGATATGCACAGAATCCGTACCAGTCTGGAAGGACGGCAGCGCACTGCGGAAACTGATGAGGAAAAGGAGAGGCTTCAGAAAAAGATTAATAATATTTCAAGAGGCATCGGTGAAAAGATAAAAATTACAGAGGATACCATATCTGAATTTCAGGAAGCAAGAAAGTATGGTGATGAAAGGCCGAAACGGACAGAGAATAAGGAAGAAGTCATCGGACAGAAGGCAAAGGTGGCAGTTGTAAATACAGAAAAGGATGTTGAGGAGCAGAACAGAATTAATACTATTCGTAACAATAAAAAGCCGTTTGAAGATGTTTCAGTTATTACAAAGGGCTGATTTTCCGAAATAAGAACAGAGGAGGTGCTTGGTGATGAATACAAGTTATCAGATAAATAACAATTCTTTTTTCGGCAGCCAGTCCATGTTTTTCGGTAATGGTCTGAAAAGCACGGAGCAGAAGCTGGAAAGACAGACAGAGCGGGATAACCAGATAGCCTTTTTTGAGAAACAGAAGGAAAATCTCAAGGGTATGAAATGTGACAGTGTAGAAGAAATTATGGAAAAGCTCAAAATGTTTCATTCCTATGAGGAGCAGATAAAGGCGGCAAAGCAGCAGTATAACGACCAGCAGATGGGCCATGTGCTCGATGAAATGCTTGAGCGTGCAGAGAAGATTGCAGAAGCAGCCGAAAAGACAAAGCCGAAGACAGAGGAAGAAAGAAAAGAAGACCTTATCGAAGAGGCAAAGGAAGAAACTCTGGGAACAGAAGAGAGCGATGAGGCCCTAGAAGAAATGACAGAGGAGATAGAGGAAATTGCAAAAGAGCTGGATGAAACGGTTGAGATTTCTGAGGAAGAGCTTACGGAGGCTGTAAAAGAAAAAGTAGAGGAAGAAAAAGCTGAAGCGGAGGCATTAGCGGAAAAAGCGAAGGCAGCTTCGACAGAAAAGGAAACGGAGAGGATAAAGATACAGGAAAAAATGTCATACCAAAGGATTGACGTTTTGATTTAAATTAAAAAGAGCTGTTATGCCAAGAAAACATTGTAAAATTCATCAGATTTGAATGCTGATAAGTAGGATGTCTTTTAACTCTGGCATAGCAGTTTTTTATTTTGCCAGTTTTTTTTATTTCATTATTATGCGAAAAATATTTGTCATTCTGCCGATATAATAAACAGATATATTATAAACAAAAAGAGGTGGCAGATTTGAACATTGCAATATGTGATGATGAGAGCATAATCAGGGAACAAATCAAAAATCTGATAGAAAAACAAGAGTTAAACTATACTTTAAAAATTTTTTCTTCTGGTCAGGAGCTTCTTGAAGCAAGGCTTCATTTCGATATTATTTTTCTTGATATACAGATGGAGGGAATAAACGGAATTGACACTGCAAGAAAGTTAAGAGAACGTGGAGAAGAAGCAATTCTTATCTTTATTACAGGCTTAAAAGAGTATGTATTTGACGCCTTTGATGTATCGGCGTTTCATTATCTTTTAAAACCAGTAGAGGAGGAAAAATTTCACAGGGTATTTCACAGAGCACTTGAAGAGCTGAAAAAAAGAGAACAGAAAAAGCATGGAGAACATCAGAAACAGGAGCAGTTTTTTGTTAAAACCAGAACACGCAGTTTTACTATAAATAAAAACGATATTTTGTTTATTGAAAACAGGGCAAGAAAAGTGGAGATACATACCAGACAGGAAATGATAGAGATTTACGCTGTTATGAATGAATTGGAACAGCAGCTTGGACAGAATTTTTACAGGTGCCACAGAGGATATCTGGTAAATATGGCATATATCGTGGAATATACTGCGGACAGTATTCAGTTGAATACTGGAGAAACCGTCTATCTGGCAAAGGGAAAGTACAGCGAGTTTGTAAAAATATACATGCGTTACCTGAAACGCCAAGGAGTGTGCCTTGGATAATCTCTTAAATACCAATATATATAATATTATGATACAGACAGTCAATATTCTGGCAATGCTGTTTCAGGGATATTGCCTTCAAAGTTTATATGGAAATTTTCTTGAGAGCAAATTAAAAAGCAGACAAAAGACAGGATGTATAATAACTGTCGGATGGGCTTTGTTAAAACTGATTCTTAGTTATTTTTTTCCTTCCAATTATGATAGCGTTAAAACCTTTGCAAAGCTGGTATTTCTAATGGGAATATTGATATTGGCAGCTGTATTTTTATATCAGGGAACAATGGTATTAAAACTGTATTTATCTGTAACATTTATGGCTTTTTCAGAAATCAGCTTTTTTCTTGCCTATATGATTCTTATATTGGGAAATCGTATTTTTTCTTTCTGGACATGGTGTATCAATAAGGGATATATTATTTCATTGTCATCGGCGGAAACAGTTTTTCAGATGACTTCATTTATGCTGCAAACTTTTGTATATCTCGGATTTTCCATACTTACCAGTTTTTTGGTAACAATATTGAAAAAGAAATATCAGAAAAAGGATTATATTATGCAGAAAACAGAACTGATGTTTATTCTGACTCCAAGCATGACAGGGCTTCTTATCTGTATATTTCTGCGTATGATTATTGTAACTGTGGAGCAGGGGATACCAGTTCTTTTGTATGACCGTTATCCTTTGCTGGTTATAGTTATTCCTGCTGTTTTGATATTGTCACTGCTTTCGATTTTATATGGGGTAAAGCTGTTTCAGGATATGATTGTCTTAAATCAGGAAAGACAGAGACGTGTGATTATGGAACAGCAAATAAAAGGGCTTCAGAATCATGTCAATGAGATGGAGAGGGTTTATTCCGGTATCAGAGGAATGAAACATGATATTAAAAACCAGATTTCAGTTGTTATGCAGTTTGTGGGTCAAATGAAGAACAAAGAGGATATCGGCACAGAATGGAGCGGGTATCTTTTGGAACTGAATCGGAGCATAGACAAGCTGGAGTTTCAGTTTCGGACAGGAAATGCAGTTGCGGATGCCATATTAAATATGAAGTTTCATGAAGCCAAAAGTAAAATGCAGAATATCAGAATAGAGGTTGATAATCTTATCTTTCCAAAGGATTTAAAGATAGAAAGCTATGACCTTGCGGTAATTTTATGTAATGCGCTGGATAATGCCATAGAAGCATGTGAAAAAATGTCTGTTGATGCAGAACGTTTTATTTATGCCGCATCTTTTCAAAAAGGAAAAATGTTTTTTATGGAATTTCAAAATTCTTTTTCCGGAAGTATAAGAAAAGAAAAAGATGCAGAATTTCCAATAACAGGCAAGGAAGATAAGGAGCTGCATGGAATTGGATTTTATAACATGAAATTATCTGTACAGAAATATTGTGGAGCACTGGACTGGGAAATACAGGGAGAAGTGTTTGAGTTAACTATAATGATGAAAAATAAAGAACCTGATGGCATAATTTAAACGGACACTGGTTATAGCAGTTTTTGTTGTTTATATAGTATTACAATTGGTTTTTTGCCGGTTATAGAGTATCTGAGTTGATTTTTTATCGCTTGCAGAATAATGAAATTTATGATTGGTTAGTTATAGAATACAATAACCAATAAATGGCTGATTACAGTGCAATAATCAGTTTTTACCTAGTTATATAATAAGCATTGGTTGCATTATTCAAAGAAACGAAGTATAATGGGACAAAATGAAAAAGTATAGAGAGGAGTACAGGCGGTGAGCGAAAAAATATTGGTTGTAGATGATGAGCGGGAAATTGCAGATTTGGTAGCATTGTATCTGGAAAATGAGAATTTTACCGTTTATAAATATTATACAGGAAGGGAAGCGGTAAGCTGTATTGAAAAGGAAAAGCTGGATTTGGCGATTCTCGATGTAATGCTGCCGGATATGGGAGGTTTTCAAATCTGTCAGTTTATCCGCAGAGAACATAATTATCCTGTGATTATGCTGACGGCAAAGGGAGAGGAAATTGATAAAATTACAGGGCTGACGCTGGGAGCAGACGATTATATTACAAAGCCGTTTCTTCCTCTGGAGCTGGTTGCAAGAGTGAAAGCGCAGCTTCGCAGATATAAGCGTTATAATATAGGGGCAAGGCAGGAGAAAGAGGATAACAACATTATTATTCATTCTGGTCTGGTGATGAATATTAAAGCGCATGAATGTACACTGAATGAAAAGTCTTTGGAGCTTACGCCCACAGAATTTGAGATTCTTAAAATCCTATGTCAGAAAAAGGGAACAGTCGTTAGTTCAGAGGAATTGTTTCATCAGATATGGGGAGATGAGTATTATAGTAAAAATAATAATACAATTACTGTTCATATCCGGCGTCTTCGGGAAAAGATGGGGGAGTCTTTTGAGGAGCCGAAATATATAAAGACTGTGTGGGGAGTGGGATATAAAATTGAAGATTAGAGTTATAAGGATTTTTTATAAAATCTGCAAAGTGTTTCAGGTGTTTTTTATTCTGGGAGTTGCCTTGATTTTCTGTATACTGTTATATGATTTATTTGACAATGTTTTGAATGGTCTGTTTGTTGATATATTTACTAATACCTTTACAAGAACGGAGAGGATTTATTATCCGGATGCCGATATTACAGTTACTGTCAGAAATATAAACTGGAGTTATTTAAAAACGGTAATTTTTGTTCTACTTTGCGCTACTGTACTGATAGGAACGGTTGTGATTATGTTGACAGCTTATATCAGCGGTAAGAAAAAGGCAAAGAAAGCAATTGTAAATTCCGGAAGAATGATACATGAATATATGTCGCAGGAAAGAGATGCAGATGATATTTTTCCAAATGAATATGCGGCGATTTCTACGCAGATGTCGGAAATAAAGACGCACATGATTCGAAATGAGCAGTTATTGAAGGATGAGGCGGCGCGGAAAAATGATTTAATTACTTATCTGGCGCATGATTTAAAAACACCGCTCACTTCAGTAATCGGGTATTTAAGTCTTTTAGATGAGGCCAGTGATATGCCGGAAAAGCAGAGAGAGAAATATATAGGTATTTCTTTGGATAAGGCAATGAGGCTGGAAAAGCTGATTAATGAATTTTTTGAAATTACCAGATATAATTTGCAGCAGATTATACTGGAAAGGGAAACCACAGATATTTCCTATATGCTGGTCCAGATGACAGATGAGTTTTATCCTGTTTTAAAGCAGCGGGGGAACAGTATTGAGCTTAAGGCAGAGGAAGATTTAAGCGCATATGTGGATGCTGAAAAAATGGCGAGGGTGTTTAATAATATTTTGAAAAATGCGGTTTCATACAGTTACCCAAATACGAAGATTGTAATTATGGCGGAACATGTTGGGAATGAGCTGGTGATTTCGTTTTCCAATAAAGGGAAAACCATTCCAAAACACAGATTGGAGTCGATTTTTGAAAAATTTTTCCGGCTTGACGATGCGCGTGCGACAAATTCAGGCGGAGCAGGACTGGGGCTGGCGATTGCAAAAGAGATAGTTACATTGCATGGAGGGACGATTATGGCGAAGAGTGAGGATGAGGTGACTACATTTACGGTGAAGCTGCCTGTATAAAAGGTTGTAACAAAAAAATAAATTTTAAAATGGAAAACAAAAAGAAATATTGATATATAATAAGAGCTATGATATAATTTGAATATGGAGCAATTGTGTTACAAGGTGGAACACCTCCCAAATCTTCTATACAGCTGTAATCGCGGCTGTGCCGGTCAGCAGAATCCTGTCATGGGAAATACAGAAGAAGGGAGGTGACGCATATGGATACATACCAGATTTTAAGCCTGCTATTTTTAGGCGGTAATTTCCTGATGGCGTTGCTTACCTACATAGACAGTAGGAACGATAAGCGAAAATAAATAAGCCTACCTTGTCACTTAACCAATCTTGGTAGGCTTATGCCAAATTGGGAGGTTAACCACTTTGTGGGCGGTTGCTCCTTATGTTTTTAATATAGCATATTTACACTATGATTTCAAGTGTTTTATTATTTTTTAATATATAGAAAGATTTTATGTCACTTTTGAAAATTTAGATGATGATTTTTGAAGTTCCTTTTGTTGTTTATTTAATGCTGTATAATTTTTTGAAAACTGCCAATTCTGATGGCCAGAATAAAAAATAAATTTTATCTTCATAATTTCTTAGGAAATGAGTTATTGTATAT
>ERZ778516.1494-NODE-1494-length-17510-cov-4.162074_pt1 | contig 17510 bp, 17 predicted proteins | sample MGYA00510342_ERZ778516 | MGnify/ENA primary metagenome ERZ778516 (study PRJEB29527, sample SAMN07138961) | mouse gut metagenome | material: feces | host: mouse | place: China:Nanjing | collected 2016-01-25 ... | reverse complement strand
AAAAAACAGCATAATCTTTCGACTTTTTTTGTCCAAAGTATTGACATAGGTCCAAATATTCAGAATATTTAAGCGGATTGCGAACTGATTTTAGAAGTTTTCTCCAAATATTGCAATTTTCATAGCAAAATAGAATTTTTTGTATTATAATAAATGCAGAAATTTTTACGCATGAAAAAGGAGAACTATCAGATGGCGAAACAGACGAATGGATTATGTAAATATTGCGGGAATGAATATGCGCGAAGCGGAATGCTCCGTCATCTTGCAGCATGCAGTGAACGGAAGGCAGCATTAAACAAAGAAACAGGAAGCAGAACGAGCGGGTATTACGAGCTGCTTGTGGAAGGAAAAGATAAGCCGCAATACTGGCTGATTATTGAAATGAAGGAGTCGGCGACGTTAAAAGAATTAGACCAGTTTATCCGGGATATCTGGGTGGAATGCTGCGGGCATTTAAGTGCTTTTGATATCGGCGGACAGGTATATGAAATGGTTCCTTCCGGCGGGGAATTCTGGGGGCCGCCGGCTGCGGGCATGAATCCTGAGCTGAAAGAGCTGTTTTCACCTGGACTGGTTTTGGAATATAATTATGATTTCGGACAGACAACAAGCCTTATGATTCGTGTCTTGGATTACCGCAGCGGCGTTTGGAAAGACGAAACGGTGACCATTCTGTCAAGAAACAATCCGCCGGAAATCCCATGCTGCAGGTGCGGCAGGCAGGCGGAATGCGTTGACCCGGAACGGATGCTGGAGGGTGACGGGTTCTGGTGCAGGGAGTGCCTGATGGCACAGAACCGCAGGGATGCCGAGGAAGAACTGGAAGATGGCGAAGTACTCGAAGACGGCGGGCCGGTACAGGATGACGACGAAAATTTTATGGATGAATATCTTCTGCCCGTCTGCAATTCCCCGCGCATGGGTGTCTGTGCCTATGAAGGGAGTGAAATTTATCCGGACTGTCTGGAACCGGATAAAAAAGCGAAAATACAGCAGTGAAAGAAAAGAGGTTTGACATGAAAAAATATCATCAGATTCACCAGTTAACGGATAATCCATTTTTAAATCTTTACCAGATGGATGCCATTGATACAAAAGGCAGGGATTTCCGTTATTTTTTTGCATCCAGAAACGATGCGGAACATATCAAAATACGGACAAAGTCGCTGCAGCCGGAAGGAATTGTTATTTATGCGGTTACGGATGAGCCGCAGCCGAGGCTGGTGCTTATCCGCCAGTACCGCTATCCGCTGGACGCGTATCTGTATGAGCTGCCGGCCGGACTGATTGACGGGAATGAGACGCCGGGAATGGCAGCCGCAAGGGAGATGAAAGAAGAAACCGGGCTGGATTTTGCAGAATATGCAGGCGGAAAGGAATGTTACCGCAGGCCGTTTTTTATGGGCCCGGGATTTACCGATGAAACAAGTGCGACGGTATTTGGGACAGCCGGCGGAATCATATCCGATGTACAGGCAGAAGCCACGGAAGAAATCCAGGTGATTCTGGCAGATAAGGAACGGGTGAGGCAGATACTGGCCGAAGAACGCGTTTCCATGCGCGGGGCATACCTGATGATGCATTATCTGCATGCGGCTTCCGATAAGCCGTTTGCGTTTCTGGATGCCTGAGATTTTTTTAATGAAAGGGAGCATGTGAAATGGACGCAGCAAACCAGATGGATTTTTATACAATCGAAGATATTGATAACCTTCCTAAAGGACAGCGGGCAGAGCTGCTGGACGGGGAATTGTATCTGGTGGCATCTCCTGGAACAAATCATCAGGAAACGGTATCGGAGCTGCATTACCAGATAAAAGATTATATCAAAAAAATGCATGGAAGCTGTAAAGTTTACACGGACCATTTGCAGTATTTCTAAATGCGGACAACAGCATATATCTGGAACCGGACATCAGTGTTATCTGTGACAGGAATAAAATTACACAAAAGGGCTGTAACGGGGCACCGGACTGGGTTATTGAGGCTGTTTCACCGTCCAGCCGTTCCATGGATTATTCCAAAAAGCTGTTTTTATACCGCACGGCCGGGGTTTTGGAATACTGGATTGCAGATTCCGATAAAAACCGGATTCTGGTTTATGATTTTGTGCATGACACTGCTAATGAATACACGTTTTCAGATAAAGTGAAATCCGGTATTTTTGATTGCCTGGAAATTGATTTTTCCAGAATAGATTTTGAATAATCTTTTTCTGCCCGGATGGAGCACTAGGGGTTGTCGCACTAAGAAAATGATACAAGATATAGTTTATTCGAATCATTCTTATATACTACATCTTGTATATGTATTGCTTAATGCGACAGCCCCTAAGCAGCTATTTAGAATCTGCCAGGTAATATACCGCAGAAAATGGTTTCAGCGCAAGCACGCAGGTGTCTTTTTTCACAACAGCCGTGGTGCGGGTTTTTTCCTCATCGCCGCCATAACATGTCCAGCTGCTGGATAAAAGCAGCTCTAATTGTTCCGCATCCGGTACGGACAGCTCATATGACGGGTACTCCCGGTTCGAAAAGTTAAATACTGCTATCAGCCGTTCTTTTTGGCACAGCCGTTCCAATGCATAGATGCATTTGTCTTCCTGATGGCAGTCCAGCCAGTGAAATCCTTCGGTATCAAAATCCTGTTCGTAAAGTGCCGGATGCTCCAGGTACAGATGGTTTAAATCTGTCATAAACCGGTGAAAGTCCTGATGCATCGGATAGTCTAAAAGATTCCAGTCCTGTTCCCGCTTTTCATCCCATTCGCGGAAATGTCCGATTTCATTTCCCATAAAGTTCAGTTTTTTGCCCGGATGTGCGTACATGTACATGTAAAAAGCTCTTGCCTGCGGGAATTTGTCAGGATAATCCCCGTTCATTTTCTGGAGAATTGTAGCTTTTCCATGAACTACCTCGTCGTGGGACAGCGGCAGCAGAAACTGGTCATCGTAATAATACATCATGGAGAACGTCAGCTTGTGGTAATCGCTGCTGCGCTGCTGCGTGTCCGAGCGGAAATAATCCAGCGTGTCATTCATCCAGCCCATATCCCATTTATAATCAAAGCCAAGGCCGCCGGCAGACACATCCTTCGTAACGCCCGGATAGGAAGTGGAATCCTCGGCAGCAAGGATTGCCTGCGGATGAAGCATTTTCAGGCCCTGGTTCATATATTTCAGGAATTCCACAGCGTTCATATTTACACCGCGTCCCGGGTCGCCCTGCCAGTAAATGGCACGGCTGATAGCGTCCATGCGCAGGCCGTCCATATGGTATTCGGTCAGCCAGTAGTTTGCCGCAGACTGCAGGAAGCTGCGCACCTCGCCGCGGGAATGCATAAAATTGCAGCTGCCCCATTCGCTGACACCGACCGCATTGTGCGGATATTCATATAAAGCAGTGCCGTCATAGCTGGCAAGCGCATAATCATCCAGGGCAAAATGCACCGGCACAAAGTCCATAATCACGCCAATCTGATTCTGGTGGCAGGCATCGATAAATGCTTTCAGGCCGTCCGCCGTTCCGTATCTGGAAGTCGGGCTGAAAAATCCGGTGGACTGGTAGCCCCAGGATTCGTCGCACGGGTATTCATTTAACGGCATGATTTCCAGATAGTTGTACCCGTTTTCTTTCACATAGGGTATCAGGATATCGGCCATTTCTTCATAAGTATGCCAGTCGTCTGCTTGTTCCGAAGGCTTGCGGAAAGAGCCCATATGTAACTCATAAATATTCAGCGGCTTGTTTTTGCAGTCGCTTCGGGACTGCATCCATTTTTTATCCTGAAACTGGTAATGTTCCATATCCCGGATAAATGACGCGCTGGCCGGGCGCAGTTCCATGCCGAAGCCATATGGGTCACAGTGGTCGGTGCAGCGTCCATCCTTCGTGTAAATGCGGTATTTATACATCATGCCGGCAGCAGCGTCCGGTACATGGCATTTCCAGAAATGTCCGTCGTGGACACGCTCCATGCCGGTTTCCTGCCAGCCGTTAAATTCTCCAATCAGTGCAATCCGTTCAGCGCCCGGGGCAAATGTGCAAAACGTGGTGCCGTCTTTCGCCAGGTGTGCGCCAAGGTACTGGTGTGCATCAAATATTTTTCCGGTATAAAATCCATAAAAGTCCATATAAAACCTCCGAATAGATAATAGACATTAGTTGGTTAGTCTGGTATGATATATTATAAATGGAAAAAACAGAAGATGTCTACCGACAATGTTGCAGCATCTGGCGGATAAACAACGATTTGGCAATATTGTCGTTTAGTGGAAGCAGCCGGGAGACTGGAATTATGGATATCAGAATGGAAAAAACAGAAAAGGCAATTAAAAATGCGTTTATTGAGCTGCGTTCTAAAAAGCCTTTGGAAAAAATAACCGTCAAGGAGCTGTGCAGCCTTGCATGTATTAATAAATCTACATTTTATTCTCATTACGAAGATATTTATGCACTGTCCGAGGTACTGGAAACAGAAACCGTCGCATCGGTGTTAAACAGCATACCGCACAGGCAGGAATATACCATTGACAATCTGGGGGAACTGACAAGGGAGCTGTGCCTTGCCTTTGTCTCGCATATTTCCCTGATTAACATCCTGTTTTCCGGGAAGGGGCAGAGCTATCTGCCGGATAAGCTGGAAGAAGGAATCAAGGAAATGATGTTTCAAAAATACCCGGAATACCGGAACAATCCGGAAAAAAACATCCTGCTTTCCTACTGCGTCCAGGGGTCTTACCATGCTTACATCAACAATCAGGATGTGGATGAAAAGACGCTGCTGCAAGTGATTGAGAATATTGTAAAAGTCCTGCAGCCGCTGTATTAAATGCGGGACCTTATAAAATGATTTCTGCAGGAATTGCTCTTTTTGTTGATTTTTTTCAACAATAGATATATACTGTTACCGTGCAAAGCATGCAGATGCATTTTATTTGAAACGGTACAGGTTAACGCATCGTATTTATGAAAGGAGTCTCAAAATGGGAAGTTTAAAACGGATAGTGAAAGCAATGCTGGCTGTTGCGCTCTGCGCGGCCATGGCTGTGTCCGGGATTGGCACAGGGGCAGCCGTATCTCACGCTGCAGAAAAAAAGCAGCCATTAAGCGTGAATTTTTGCGGGAAATCAGCGGTACTGGTGAAGGACCTTAACCAGGCGGAGAAGCAGGGCAGTCAGGTTAAATTTAAAACCCTGGAGAAAAAACTGGGAAAACCTGACAAAAAGGAAGCAGGATATGACGGCAGCAAAGATGCCTGGACTTATACCTGGAAAAAAGGAAAGACCAGCATTATGGTTAACAATTTTACTGGAACGGTTCCTGGCAATATTGGGGGAATTGAGATTGAAATCGGGGATAAAAATGCTTCCGTATATGGCGTGAAGGTTGGGATGAAAAAGGAAACAGCATTAAAAAAGCTTGAAAAAGCAGCAGGCAGTGAAAAAGTCATTGTTTTAAAAGAAGGCGAGTGGCCGCAGGGGGAAGAAAAAGACGGAAAGTACAGCTTAACGTCCGGTGCCGGGGAAGCTGTCAGTGACAGCGAAGTCATCCATGCTGCAATGGGGCCGTATCTGCCGTTGCAGATTGAATTAACGGCCGGCGGGAAAGTCAAAAAAATCTATTATATGAATTCCTGACACAATGCCATTTCGCCAGATAAGCGGATAATCACAATAGAAAACAGCATGGTTTCCTGCTGGAGCGTGTTTTAAAAATTCTTTTCGTAAGATTTGATTTTTAAAACACGCTTTTGTGCGTCAGTCCTGTTTTTTATGCGGATGATGCAGCAGGTGTGAAGCAAGGTCTTTTCCGAGAAAATAAACCCGGCGGTAATAAGTAAACGTAGAAATCAGTACAAATCCGATGCTGATGCCAAGCAGTGTCAGCGCACAGTCTCCGGCCGTGGCCCACATGGCCCGTGTGTCTTTCAGCAGAAAATTAGCTGCGGTATTGTATATCAGATTACCCGGGGTCAGCGGGATAATGGCCGGGTACAGAAAAACCGTAGACGGCATTTTGCATTTCATGGCCATCACTTCCGCATAAAGCGAAGCAAACATGGCAGCCAGCAGGGAATAAATCAGCCGCGAATCAATCACTTCTATAAGCAGCAGGTAGCAAAGGCGGGTCAGTGCCCCGCCAAATCCTGCCAGCACGAGGTACTGGTTTTTCATCTGGAATTTTACACCGAATCCAACAGAAGCAAGAAACGATAACAGTATCAGCTTTATACTCTCTGCCATTGCAGCGTGTCACCTCCAAACATGTAAAGGCTCAGAATCAGCCCGAGCACGATTGCCACGGATTCCAGCACGACTTTTAAAAATTCCAGAATGCCGTTCATCTCATTGCCGCACAGAATGCTCCGGACGGCGTTTACAAGCGAGATGCTTGGAATCATCGTAACACAGTTGGTTGTAATGATAATAAAAAAATTATGCCCGATGCCGAGATTTACATAAAGCAGCGCAAGTGTTCCCGCAGCCCATGTCAGAATCGTGTTCACAACAATCTGGTTGATTTTTCGCCTGTCAAAAAATTCGGAAAGCCAGTATAAGATAAAGGCGTTTATGTCAGCGGCAATGATGTCCGGAAAGCTTCCCCCATATATGGCGCACAGGGTAAATGTGGAAATCAGCTGGCCGAGTATAATAATATGCGTTGGGGATTCTTTTATATTTTCAGCTTCTTCCAGCATCTTTTCCAGTTCCTGGGGAGGCGGTGTCTGCGCACATACTTTGCGGGAAAGCTGGTTAAAACGGTTCAGCTTTTCCAGATGGGTGCTGGCAGAGTGCACGCTGATCTGTCTGGAACCGCTGACATTTTCCGGCGTTTTTGCGCTGACGATAATCAGGCTGTTCAGTGAAAAAATGCTGATGGAATTCAGATGATAGCTGCGGCAGATACGGTACATCGTGTCGTTGACACGCTCCAGGTTTGCGCCCACACGCAGCATTTTGCAGCCAAGGCTGACGGTAAAATCAAGTATGTATTCCAGATTGTTCATAATGAAATACCTCCGTTAAAGCTTTCCCTATTATATAACATTTACAAGGGGCTCACAAGTAGAAGTTCATGGAGATTTGAGGGCGCATTTTGTCAAATTAGCAAAAGAGGAGCGGGCTGAGGGAATATGCGGCTGTGCCAGGACATGATTCAGATATGAAACTGATAAACAAGGGCTGCCGCATTAAGGGAATATGCGGCTGTGCCAGGACGTGATTCTTTTATACGATATCTTGTATATAGTCTGCTTAGTGCGCAGCCCTTTGTTTATGGCCGAAAGCTGTTTCCGGTTGCGGGCCTCTGTGCCGGACTGCATCGGATATTCTGCCAGGATATCTGAAAGCCGCGCAGTTTTATGATGCCAGAGATTTTAACAGCATAATATGGTATTCTTCGTCTTTGATAATTCTTGCAATCACAGCATTTACCTGTTCATCCTTTATCATTTTCATATGCATCTGGTACTGCCGGATGGCTTCCTGTTCCGCTATGATATCGGCAGCTATCATCTGCCCGGGATGCTCCGGGAGAGTCAGGAATTCTGGTGTCCAGAAGTGCTGGCGTCCGTTGGGCAGTTTTGCTGTATAATCCACATTTCCGCCGAGCAGGCGTATCAGGCATCCTAATTTCTGTAAGTGCATCATTTCTGCCATTGCGATTCCCAAAAGTGTTTTTGCAAGCGTGCAGTGTTCGCCGGAAAGGCGGTTTTCATTGTTGATATACTGCGTGACAGCGGACAGCTCTGAGACAGAGCCGCAGTAGTCCATGTTTAAAAGTCCTGCATAAGACGGATTTTTCCCGCTGGCCTGCAGGGGCGGGTAAGGCAGGTCTGCCATTGCAGGCCGGATGCCGGCAAAGCTGCATGTGTCTGCCAGGATAGGCTTGGTTTCTTGCATAAGGAATAGTCTCCAATCATATGATTTGTGGTATTAGTATATGCGGCAGGGAAGCGGGGGTGATTCTTTTAGATTCTGAAAGCAGAAAATTTCTGAAATGCAGTGAAAATGCTGGATTTTGAAGCCTGAGAGTTTCTTTTTCAGATAACAATTTGTTATAAAATGTTGCCTAAAAGCATTTTATAGCAATTCTTTTCTTTTTGCAACTCTAAAGATAAATTTGGCAGTTTTTCTATTTTTTCCTGTTTATCAGCCATGTTTTGGCCAGTCATTTTGTATATTGTTCACAAAAATCAAGCGCTTTCAATACTACATACAACGTTCTGACTGATTTGTTTAAGTGTGCAGCTGTCTGGAATCTGAATCATTAAGGAATTTTCAATAAATGGCAGAAACCCGCATAACATAAGGGTTTTCAGGATTTTTTGAAAAACTTTTTACATAACATTTTATAACAAATTGTTATGTAAAAGAATTTTTGAAAAATCTGCGGTATTTTCGCCTGTTCAGGGCCAGGGAGACGGAGGAATGATATGAAGGGACTGGATTATGCCGGTATTGGAATGAGAATCCGTGCGGCAAGAAAAGCAAGGGGATTGTCACAGGACAAGCTGGCAGCAGAATGCGGCGTCAGTCTTTCTTTTATTGGACATATTGAGCGTGGTACACGCAGCATGAGCCTGGAAACATTCGTAAATATCTGCAGGATTCTGAATGCAGATGCAGACGGCCTTCTCTGGGGTGTAACACGTTCCTCATCAGAGTCCGTAAAGGGTATGTGGAATTTGCTGGATGGGAATCAGAAAAAAACAGGCAGAAGAACAGAACGAGGGGCTGCCGGTGCGAAAACGGACAGTTATGAGATGTATGTAAAGATTATGAAATCTGTGGCAGAGATTATGAATGAAGGATAAGCTGAAACGATAGAAACAGCAGTAAGAGCAGATTTCAGGAAAACTGGTAAAAGAGACAGTTTAGGAATGGAATAGCCGGTGAAAGGAAGAAATATCAGAATGGAAAGTCAGTATTCTTGGAAAAGAACAGAAGATACCGAAATTGACCTGACGGATTTGCTGTACAGGTTATGTGTGCAGTGGAAACGGATTGCTGTCTGCGCACTGGCATTTGCGCTGGTTTTTGGCGGGGCTGGATGGCTGAAAAGCAGAGGCGCTATAAGTGAATCAGAATTTATAACAGAAGAAGAAACGACACTGACTGAGTCAGAAGAACAGGCTGTGGAAGATGCTGTACGGCTGAATCGGGAAATCAGCGGGCTGGAAGAATATCTGGATAATTCTGTGCTGATGCAGCTGGATTCTTATCACAGGGTCAGATATGTCATGCTTTACAGTATTAAGTGTGAAGAAAAAATGGAACTGCCTGGAATTGTTGAAAGTTATCTGAATTTTGTGTCGAATGGCGGGGCAGCAGATGCCCTGAAAGAGCAGGACAGCAGATGGGATATGGATAAAAGCTATTTGTCTGAATTGCTATATGCGTATCAGAAAACATATAATCTGCCTTATCAGATAGTTATTGGCAGCCAGTCAGAAATGGAAAAGGCGGGAGAAACGTTTTTTTATGTCGAAATTACTGGAAAAAATGCCAGCGAGGCAAAGAGAATGGCTTCTGATATGAAGGATATTTTAGAAGCATTCCATTTGGAAGTGGAGAAAATGGCTGGGAGCCACAGGCTCGTACTTGCTGGAAGTGCAGAAAGCGAAAAAGCAGATGGAACTCTGCAGACGCTGCAGCATGATAAAAGAACTTTGCTGTCGTCGAGCAAGTCAAATCTGAATACAATAGTAGGAGCTTTCAGTAAAGAGCAGGAATCTGTATATACATTAATGTCAGGAAAAAAGCAAGGAGAAGAATCTGGCGAAGATTTATCGAAAGAAATGCCTGGAAGTGTTTTTAAAACTGGCATGAAATATGCGGTTCTTGGGTTTATGGGAGGCATTTTTATATACGGATGTGTGTATTTATGCAGTTATCTTTTTTGCGATACAGTAAAAAGCTTGCAGGAAATGAAAAGGATGTATACATTTCCTGTTTACGGGGGCATGGTCCTGGAAAATGAAAAGAACAGGAAGATAGCAGGAGCATGCAGGGATGCTTTTGGACAGACAGGGATACAGGTTCTGAGCCGTGTAAGGATTGCATGCCAGAAGCTGGGTATAACAGAATTCTGTGCAGCGTCGGATTTTCTGCTCCAGCAATTGGAAATGGATTGTCTGGACAGCATGTCAGTCTGTCTGAAAGAATGGAACATGGAAATGACGGTAGCTGAAAATATCAATACTGATACAGGAGCATGGGACAGGCTGATAGAAACGGGCAGTGTTTTAATGATTTGCAGGATTGGAACAACTACGCATCAAATGATTGATGACGCAATGCAGTTTTATCTGCAAAATGGCATTACAGTCGCTGGGGCAGTTGTATTTTTATAGAATGGTAAAAAACCGGATATGCATTTGAGAGTCTGAAGACTGCATAGGCATAAAGGGGTTATATAAAAGCAGTCAAAAGCATGACAGGATATCCAGAAGCTGAAAATACAGATGCGGGAATGGCGAAGCCAGCCTTATTTAGGGAGTAAGCAGGATATAACAGGGAAAAATGCCGTGGGGATTTGATATGATTATTACGAGAGCACCGTTCAGAGTGAGTTTTTGTGGTGGAGGCAGTGACCTTCCTGCTTTTTATGAAAAGCATGGCGGATGTGTCCTCAGCACTGCAATACGGAAATATATATATTTAACGATTCACAACTATTTTTACAGGGATAGAATCAGCCTCAAGTATTCTAAGACTGAGGTAGCAGGCAGTTTTCAGGAAATAGAGCATCAGTATTTCCGACAATGCTTGAGTGACTTTGAAATCAGCGGCGTAGAAGTGACATCGATGGCTGATGTTCCGGCTGGAACAGGATTAGGGTCTTCTAGTTCATTTACAGTTGCATTGCTTCATTTGCTTTATACATATAAAGGTGAGTCAGTAAACAGGTATAAACTGGCGAAAGAAGCCTGTGAAATTGAAATAGAAAAATTAGGCCAGCCGATTGGAAGGCAGGATCAGTTTGCAGCAGCATATGGCGGGCTGAAATTTTACGAATTTCTCCCGAATGGATTTGTGCATGTGGAGCCTGTTATCATGAAGCCAGAAAGCTATAAAAAACTGGAGCAGAATATACTTATGTTTTATCTTGGAGGAATTCATAGTGCATCAGAGATTTTGAAAGAGCAGTCTGCGAATGTAAGGGAAGAAGACAAAGCAGCAGTACAGATGAAAATGTGTGACATTACACGGGAACTGAAAGAGGAGCTTGAACAGAATCATGTTGATGCAATGGGAAGGCTTTTGCATGAAAACTGGATTTTGAAGAAGTCTTTGGCATCTGGAATCAGCAGTCCTGCTATTGATGAAGCATACGAGCGGGCTATAAGTGCAGGTGCTTATGGGGGCAAGCTGCTCGGGGCAGGGGGAGCTGGATTTATGATTTTTTATGTGCCGCAGGAAAAACAGGAAGACGTAAGAAGCGCGCTTTCAGGTTTGCGTGAGATGGAATTTGAAATAGACAATTCGGGTTCATCTATTATCCATATAGACAGGGATTTTGGGTAAGATATTTATGTGAGGAGCAAAAATGAATATTTTAGTAGCAGGAGGGGCTGGTTTTATTGGCAGCCATTTAATTGATAAGTTCATAGGGCAGGGACATAACATTATTTGTGCAGACAGACTGATTATGGGGAGTCACTGTATTAAACATCTGTCTGATGAGAAATTATTCCAGTTTTACAATATAAATCTCGCAGATCAGGAAGTAACTAATCAGCTGTTCCAGAAAAACAGGATTGATGCAGTTTATCATCTGGCTGCAAATTCGGATATCCAAAAAGGGGGAAAAGAGCCGGATATTGATTTTAAAGATACTTTACTTACGACAAGAAATTTGCTGGAAGGGATGCGCAAAACAAATGTCAAAAAAATCTTTTTTGCTTCCACATCCGCGGTCTATGGCGAGATGCAGGGGATAAAACTGACAGAAACTACAGGAGGGCTTATGCCTGTAAGTTATTACGGAGGGGCAAAACTGGCTTCCGAAGCTCTTATTTTTTCCTATGCTTTTATGGCAGATATTAGTGCGGTTATTTTCCGTTTTCCGAATGTTGTCGGGCCGCGCCTGACACATGGGGTTATTTTTGATTTTATAAAAAAACTTCAGGATAATCCGCATGTATTGGAAATTCTCGGTGATGGAACACAGTGCAAGCCTTATATTTATGTATCAGACCTTGCTGAGGCAGTGATGCAGATGACAGCAAGGTGGCCGGAAGGTGCACAGATATACAATCTTTCGATAAATGGCGGAGGAACAACAGTAACAAGAATAGCTGAAATAATTGTGGAGGAGATGGGGCTGCATGAGACGGTGTTTCATTATACTGGTGGAAGATATGGATGGAAAGGAGATGTACCAGAATTTGAATATGATATTTCCAGAATTCTTTCTGAGGGATGGATGCCGGAATATACGTCAGAGGAAGCTGTCCGCCAGTGTGTAAAGGATATGCTTGGCAGGATAAGGACAGGCCGCAGCGCAAACCTTGAGTGGGAAGGAGTTATTGGTGTTAGTAAATGAGATAAAAGCTTATTATGAAAAAGAAAAGCAGCTATTGGAAATGCTTGATTTTGAAGAAATCAGCAAGGCGGTAGAAGCGGTCATTTGTGCCTATGAACGTGAGGCACAGATTTATATTTTTGGCAATGGGGGCAGCGCTGCAACGGCTTCTCATTTTGCCAATGATTTTAACAAAGGAATTTCGGAATATCTGGATAAAAAATTTCACATGGTGTGCCTTTGTGATAATTTTGCAACACTGATGGCAATTGCGAATGATATCAGTTACGATGAAGTTTTCCGATTTCAGCTTACAGGAAGGCTGAAACCAGAAGATCTTGTGATTGGAATATCCGGTTCTGGAAATTCTGTTAATGTTATCCGGGCTGCTGAGTATGCAAAAGAGGTAGGAGCTGGCGTGGTAGGTATCAGTGGATTTACTGGCGGCAGGCTGTGGGAACTGTCTGATTTCCATATGCATGTGCCTGTTGAAGATATGCAGATGACAGAAGATCTGCATATTACATTTGACCATATGATGTACCGGGTGATTTCTAATTATTTGAAAACAGGAGTATAAAAGGTGTGTCGAGGAAATTCAGCATGTGCAGGAAATCCAGGTGGAGTATAGAAGTATGAAAAAGATTTTGATTCTGGCATCAGCGGCTTCTATGGTAGAACAGTTTAATATGCATAATATTAATCTTTTGCTTGAAATGGGTGTACAGACTGATGTAGCAGCTAATTTCAAAAAAGGAAATACATGTACGGACAGGGAAATAGATGCTTTAAAAACAGAGCTGGAAGAAAAGGGAGTTGCATGGCATCAGATTGATTTTGATAGAAATGCTCTGAATCTGCTTGCCTGCATCCGTGCATACAGGCAGGTGGCTGCATTGCTGAAGGAAAATCAGTATGCAGTGATTCACTGCCATTCTCCAATCGGAGGAGCTGTGGGAAGGGCAGCTGGCCATTTCAAAGGGAAAAAAGTGATATACACGGCCCATGGCTTTCATTTTTTTAAAGGGGCTGGAATAATAAACTGGCTGCTGTATTTTCCAGTAGAGAAGTTTCTGGCCGGATTTACAGATATATTAATTACCATGAACAGGGAAGATTTTCAGAATGCAGAGAAATTTTGCTTTAAAGCTGGGAAAATAACATGTTTTGAACCGGTAGGAGTAAATATTCATAAGTATGGAGCTGTTGATGGTAAAATAAAAAGGAAACTGCGTGAAAAATACGGATTTCATCAGGATGACTTTATTTTGATTTTTCCTGGAGAATTTAATCACAGAAAAAATCAGGATTTCCTGATAAGGACATTGGCATTCCTGAAAAAATCAATTGCTTCGGTTCATTTGGTTCTGCCTGGTAAAGGTAAATATCTGGAAAAATGCAGAAAGCTGGCAGTGATGCATGGCGTTTGGGAGAATGTTCATTTTACAGGGTTTTGCCCGTTTGGAGAACTGGTAGAACGGTACCAGGCTTCGGATTTGTTTGTATCAGCCAGCAGGCAGGAAGGGCTTCCCAAAAACCTGAAAGAAGCAATGGCGTGCGGGCTTCCGGCAGCTGTTTCGGATATCCGGGGTAATCAGGATTTGATTGTGGACAAAAAAGGCGGGTTTCTTTACGCAGCCGGAAATGAAAATGATTATGCCAGTGCCGTTCTGGAATTATATAAAAATACAGATGCCCGTTATAAGATGGGAGCGTATAACTTAAAGAGAATTCAAAAGTTTTCAACACAGCGTGCGGTGGAAAAAATGCGTGCCGTATACCGCGAATGCCTGTTTTAGCCAGCCGGGCAGAAAAAGAAGCAGGCTGTATTTAAAATAGATAGGGATGGAACAGAGAATGCTGAGGAAAAGCAGTATGCCGGTGGTCATTTTACGGAAGAAAACTGAGGGGGAGAATTCTCTTGAAGAAATTGCATACCGGTTAAAAAGAACAGTAGGGGTACGGGTCGTGCAGTGTCCAAGTGCTTCCACATCCATAGCCGGACTGGCAAGAAATATATTATTTGTCAGAAAAATCAGGGCTCCCTTGTACCATATTATCGCTCCATCAGAGGCGTATCTCCTGCCATTTTTGAAAGGAGGAAAAAAAATCATTACTTATCATGACATGGGACTGATTTTAAAGGGAAGAAACCGCCTGTATTCTGCAGCCAGAAGGATGATTCAGATTCTGCCTTCCAGGTATTTTGCTGACTGCATTACGTTTGTGTCAAAGCATACAGAAAGAGAGTATTTGCAGCTGTGTCCTGGAACCAGCCGCAGAAAACTGGCTGTCATTTACAATGCATATGATGAGCGGCTGAAACGAGATGATTTATCAGAAAACAATGCATGTTTTACAATTCTTCATGTGGGGACGGCCGAAAGGAAAAATCTGGATGGGATGATACGGGCCTGCAGGGGCCTGAAAGTGAGTTTCCTGATTGTGGGCAGACTGTCTGCACAACAGAAGGATGAACTTAAAAAAAGCAGGCTGGCTTACGAAAATTATGCAGATATTCCTTTTGAAAAAATCGTGGATTTGTATAACCGATGCAACATGGTAAGCTTTCCTTCAAAATATGAAGGGTTTGGGCTGCCGGTGATTGAAGCAAATGCCATGGGAAAAGCCGTGGTATGCGGAAATATCGGGGTATTGCGGGAAGTAGGAAATGATGCAGCGCTTTTTGTGGATCCGGACAATGAGGAGAATATCAGAAAAGCAGTCGTCTGCCTGATGAAGGATGATAATCTCAGGAACAGCCTGATACAGGCAGGATATCAGAATGCGCAGCGTTTCTCTCCGAAAAAAATATATACGCAGTACAGGCAGCTGTATCAGAAAGTGAGAATGAAATCAGACAGAAGGTGATAAAAAATGATGCTGTATGTTGACTATATAGGTTCTGTCCCGAACCCGAAATATAAATACCATGGAGGCAGTAATTACACAAAGAAAATAATCCTGTACTTGCTGGAGCATCTGGAGGATAGGCATTCTGTCTGTGTGATATGGCCGCGCTGGCACAGGCCAGGAGATGAGCTGGAAGAAAAAATATATCACAGCAAAAGATGCATGATTATGCAGGCAGATGAAATTAATAAAAGCATTCATGTACAGGAAAATTCGGTTTTCTTTTTTCCTTTGCTTCGTACACGCAGATTTCCAATATTGGAAAAAGTAAAACAATACTGGCCTTCTGCAAAAATATGTCTTACAAACCATGATGTAAGGTGGATAGACATAGTTCCTGACAAGTATGATGCATTTTATGCAGTGAAGTATAGCTATGCGTTGGAACTGGCAAAGTACATTGTCCTGAAACAGTTATATGCTGTATGTATAAAAAAATATTTAAAACATGCAGACAAAATATTCACAGTTTCTAATGATGCGTTACAAAAGCTGGTCAGGATTATTCCTGTTGTGAATATTAACTATTACTATGAGATGGCATTTATCGAGACAAATCCTGTTCAGAAAAGGTTTTATCAGGAATATATCCTGTTTGTAAGCGGGGGAAGGAAAGAAAAGAACTTTGCCAGGGCTTTGGAAGCATTCTGCAGATATAAAAAAGAAACGCAGAATCAGATGTATTTGTTTGTAACGGGAATAACGTCTGATATTCTAAAACGGCTGTGCCGCAATCCGAAAACAGATGCAGAACTTGTAAAAAAATGGGTAAAAGTTTTTCCGTATGTAGATTACAGGACATTATCAGATTTATACAGGCAGTGCAGGTTTTTGTTTTATCCGTCAAAAAATGAGGGGTTTGGACTGCCGGTATTAGAAGCTGCGCTTTATGGAAAGAAAGCGGTGGCTTCTTATGTATCATCCATTCCTGAAGTAATGGGGTGTTTTGAAACATATGTCAATCCTTACAGTGTAGAGAGCATGAAAAATGCCCTTGTATGGATGGAAAAAAACTGCCAGCCGGATGCAGCGTTTTATGAAAAAATAGAAATGGTAAAAAAAGAAGGCGAAATGGATATGAAGCAGTTTGCAAAAGACCTTCTGGACTTTTGAGGGCATTATGATAACTGGTTATTTTGTATTAGGAATTTATGTGGCGGGTATGTTTCTTGTGTGTCTGGATTTTTCCAGTCATGTGAAAGAAACACATAAACGGATGATATTTGATGCTTTTTGTCTGCTGCTTGTTTTTCTTGCAGCAATGAAGAATCCGTCGGTTTCACCTGACACAGAAGCATATGTGGACTTTTTTTATCGGGAAACGCCGCCGTTATCCCTGAATATACTGAGAACCAATTATTTTTTTGAGTCAGGATATGTATTTTTAAACAGTGCTGTGAAATATTTCAGAATGGATTACCATATGCTGTTTTTTATAGTGGCCGCCATATCAGTGCTGTTATACCGTCACGTTATATTGAAATATTCAAAATACAGGTTTCTTTCATTGTTTACATATATATCCTGTTTTTATTTCCTAAATGAAATTGTAATTATACGGTCAGGGATAGCCGGTGCCATTATTTTATTTAATATATGCAGCATAGTGGAAAAGAAGTATGTAAGGGCTGTTATTACAGTACTTATTGCAATGTCTTTCCATTCCATTGCAATCGTAGGAATTTTACCGCTTTTGATGTATGGGATGGAACATGAGAGAAAAGAAATTGTCCGGCTGATAAGCATCGGTACTATATGGATATCTGTGATGATGCGGTTTATTTCTGTTTTTGAATTAGCGAAGCTTGCGGGAATGCTTCTGCCGTTCCTGCAGCCCAAAATAAACAAGCTGTTCGGCCTTTATCTGCATTACAGCGGGGGAAGCTGTAGGAGAATACTTATATATCTGCCATATTATGGCCTTGCATTGCTGGGAGCTGGATGCTTCCAAAAGAAGAAACAAGGAGCAGGCAGCAGGCTGTTTTGCCAGAAATACAGAATAAGTCTTGGAAATGTGCCGTTAATGCCGTCACATAGCGGTACAATACAAAATCCTGCAAGGCT
>ERZ778516.1491-NODE-1491-length-17534-cov-16.073231_pt1 | contig 17534 bp, 14 predicted proteins | sample MGYA00510342_ERZ778516 | MGnify/ENA primary metagenome ERZ778516 (study PRJEB29527, sample SAMN07138961) | mouse gut metagenome | material: feces | host: mouse | place: China:Nanjing | collected 2016-01-25 ... | reverse complement strand
TAAAATTATTTGGTTAAACATTACGCCGGACTTGCGGCGCGATAATTATCTCTGGGGTGCTGTTGATTCATCTTCAATTTCGTTGGGAACAAAATTATTGGTGATGTAATCATCGAACTGGTCTTGTGTGACAAAGACAGTGTGTCCGTCTTTGCTTGACCAATAACTGATTTTCTTCTCAGCACGAAGTCGCCGGAATGTCCTCGGACTTTTGTTGAGACCGATGGCGAGGTCTTCAAGCATTATTATCTCTTTGCCTTTGTATTTCAGCTTGGCTTTACCGGACTTTTCGGCTATTTCTTTCAAAGACTCTGTCATTGAGCCGAGAAGAAATACCATTGTTCCTACTGCGTCCATGATCCATTTCTTGAATGGTTCGGACTCCGGATATTGAGGAGGTGGTGAAGTATTCATATCGGGTGTTGTTTAAGTTTTACGATGCAAAGTTACTGCGGCTTTTCTCGGGCATTGTAAGCATCGGATAAGTGCTGATGTTTTATTGTTTCAAATGTCTTATCTTTACTGAAATTCAGATATATATTTCTCTCATTACACTCAAAACCATAAGCAAGTATCAGCGTCTAAGCATACTATCATGCTGCAAGCTCGGCATTTACTACATCCACCATGCTGTCGAGGAAGTAAGTAACGCGGCTACCTTTGGCCGGACAACGGCGTTTTATTCCGTCTCTTGCATTTTGGTATTTCTTCGGGTCGAATTCCAGACCAAAAAGGGAATGGAGACCTTTTTTAATATGCTGCTGTGTCGCTTTACTTCCGCCGTTGATGAGTTTGCAAGCAATTATAAGGTGTATGAGTTCACAGAAGTCAGCATAATTGCCTGTAAAAGTAACTTCTGCCGTAGATTCCTGCACTTCTTTATTTTCAGTGACAGGGTCTAATGCTATTTTCGCTGATACAGCCATTTCAATCTGATTGAGCAGACATTTGGCTATTTCAAGGATACGCTTTGCATAACGGCTCAACAAGCCCTTAGCATAGCCAAGTATTTCAGCCACTTCGGAAATGAATATTGACAACCCCGTGTGTATTACTCGCCAATGGGTTTTGCTGTGAGCATATTCCACAAGTTCGGCTCTCATATCTGAATAGTGTGCCTTGATGTTGTCTTCATCGCCATCTTCCAATTGGAGAAAGAACTTGGCGTTCAGGAGGGTAAATATTTCCATATCATTTGTCGTTTTGTGTTACGCCAATCCTTAATTCGTTTTATTAAAAATGGTTCGCTGTGAAATTGAATTTATTTTTAGTTGCTTATTGTCCAATATATTAACTGCGTAAATATGAGTCTATATGTCTTTTGTTAAACTGTTAAAAGTGTTGTTTTTATTAGACACTGTGTTGTGTATTCAACATTTTATGACCGCGATTAAGTATGTATTTATCTAAGCAACATGACTTAAAATTGGATAAAATTTAGTAACTTTGCAATGATTATTTGCGAACAAATACCCTATATGCATTTGTTATTATGGATGAATTTCTAATCACAACCCAAAATAGTCTTATGAATATAGACAATGATCCACCGAGTAGTCGGCGCCTTCTCATCTATAGTTCCCGGATAGAGGATGGCAAGAAGCTGGAAGAGGTATTTTCCAAAACGGGGACAAAAGTACAGACTACCAATAGTGTCAGCGATGCAAAAAGGATACTCGAAAGAAATGATTTCAGTATGCTTGTTGTGGCAGTCGCAGACAAAGATTGCGATGGAATGAAACTATTGGAATGGACAAATGATACTATTTTAGGTATCAAGAAAGTTGGAATCGCAAAAAATCAATGTGTCGAGCTATATAATAAGGTGTATAAGCTCGGTGCAGACCATCTTTTCTATTTCGACTCGCTTGTAATAGACAAGCTCACACTTGCTATCGAAGAGTTGCATAAGAACGGGAAAAGATGGTTTGAGCGTAAAAGCGGAGGATTTCAGGGATGCTCCAAGAGAATCATTGCTGAATGTAGTTCAGATGCCACATTACTGCTTGCCGGGCCTCATGGCGTAGGCAAAAGTGCCATAGCAAGACTCATACACGATAACAGCCCTCGTCGTTCTGAGCCATTCATCGTTGCGGAATGTGCCCATTACATGAGCGCAGCGGAAACAATGGATATATTCCGTGGAAAAGAATTGGGTATCAAGCATCCTCTTTATCGCAACCAACAAGGGCTATTGGCTCAGGCCAACAGAGGAACGCTGTTTATCCATGAGGTATGCCACCTTCCTATCCATGTTCAGGAAGTTCTTGCAACTGTTATCCAACGAGGCGTTTTCACACCGCAGAACCTCACGAAAGAGGTAAAATTCTCAGGTCGTATAATATTCTCGACAAATGTTGATCTCGCTGAAAAAGTAAGAGCCGGTGAATTTTCGGAAGCATTATATCATTGCATACATAGTAATGTATTGCGAGTTCCACCCCTATCAGATTGTCTTGATGATGTGATCCCACTTGCAGAATGCTTCATAAAACAGTATTGCGCCGAAAATGGATTAAGTGTCCCCCGTTTGACAAAAGGGGCTATCAACAAATTGAATAATCACATCTGGATCAGCAATGTCCGCGAATTATACAGCACTATTGTCCGTGCATGTTCTGAATACAGAGGCGATACCATTGGCAAGGATGATATTACATTGTATGAGACAGAAAAAGAAGTCAGCCATCACTCCCGAAGGTATCGTGTCACCAAAGCCTTACAGCATACGAAGGGAAATAAAGCACAGGCGGCTAAACTGCTCGAAATCAATCGCACAACTCTATATGCGTGGATGAAGGCAGAAGGTATTTCAAAGGATTATAGATAAGGAATTGAATGGCGACGCTCTATTTTTCAAGAGTGTCGCCATTTAATTTATCTACAATTTCGGGCCAGCTGCTCGGAAACCTCCGGGCGGGGTTACGCCACAACCGCCAATTATGATGCGGGAACTTAACGGTTCCCGTTCTTTATATGTGGTGGTTGGCTCTGCTACCATTGACTTCTTGGAGTCCTGACTCTGAGACGGTGCAGGTTCATCGAGTGGCTCTCCGTTGCCTTTTGTCGGCGTGACTACTTTGGCACGGGCGGCTTCCTCAGCGTCGCTGGGTTTCAGTTCCGCTGTTATCTTGCGGTCAAGGGCGGCAAGTTCGGATTTAAGTTGTTTCAACTCGTCCTCTTTGCCCCACTGTTTGGCTACAATACCTTCCAAGATAGGGACATCGGCTTTGAGTTTTGCGGTGCGTTCCTCGTATTGCTCAACTATGCCGGGGATTTTCTCCAGCGCATTGACGAAGTTCATACAGGCGGCATGGGTGTCGCTCATGGCGATGAAGCCGTTGTTGTATTTGTACTTGTATGAGCCTTCGACAATGAAGCGGTTCTGTACTCCCTCCCTGCCATCAATCAGGGTATGCTCTGATATTATTGAAATTGGAAAGCCATAGATTTCGCCCACACGGACGTATTGGCCGTGGGTGTCTGTTCGTTGTGCCAATCCCTGCAAGTGAACGCCCATATTCTGCTCGTCCTTGAACTTACAGCCATCAACGGTGAGATTGTTGACGGGGTTGCCGTCCTTATCTCTCTGGACTACGGCAGAATATTTTTCAAAGTCCGCTTTCATACGCTCCATAGCGGCTTCATTGTTCTGAATATCATGGGTAATTGTACTCAGACGGAACTCAGCATCAGCACGACCTTTGCCAAAGGACTTTCGCTCACTCTCCAACGATGCAATCCTCTTTTCAAGTTTCGCCTTGTCGAGAAGGTCGGTGTTGCCGGAAAGTATAGCCATATATTCGGAGAAATTCATACCGGATTTCTCATCCATAGCACCTTCGTCGATGGTTCTCGCGCCGAGTGCGCCAGATTTCAACTGCGCAATGAAAGTGGCCTTACAATGGAGAAGATTGAACTTGTATGAGTCAAGCGATTTCTCTACTGCATAGATGATTACATCTACTTTGTTGTCGGCATAGAGCTTGGCAATCTCGTTACCGGCTCGTACTCCTCGGCCGTTGCGCTGTTCCAAATCACTCGGGCGCCAAGGTGTGTCGGTATGATGAATTGCGACACACCTTTTCTGGGCGTTGACTCCGGTGCCAAGCATCGAGGTTGAGCCGAACAGGACACGAACATCACCGTCGTTGGTTGCCTGAATTACTGCCTTTCTTGACCGCTCAGTCTTACACTCTTGTATGAACCGAATTTCATGCGGCGGTATGCCATAGTCCTCAATGAGTTTGCGTTTGACCTCCGAATAGAAGTTCCATTCGCCGGGCTTGTATGTCCCAAGGTCGGAAAATACAAACTGTGTCCCACGCTGCTCATCATATTTATGATAATACTGAGCAATCATCTTTGCGCAATGGCTGGCCTTGTTGTTCGGATCATCGGAATAATTGGGGTCAATCATTCTCATGTCAAGAGCCATCTTTCGGGCATAGTCCGTGGCTATGAGCATCTTCGCCTTCTCCTCAGTGTCAGACAATGGCGCACGACCTAAGATTGTGGCATCGCCACTCTTGGCAAAGTCCATCAACTTCTGAATGAAAACCTCCTGCTCCTTTGTCGGAGGGATATTATGGAGAATCTCATTCTTCATCGGTCGGTCAACGCCAACATCTTCTGCGGTACGGTAGTCGGTGATTTCGTTGTAAAAGGCTGCCAACTCCGGCACCTTGATGAAGTAGCGGAAACGCTCCTTCTGCACCAGATTATTAGTAACGTTAAACTCGAAGTCGGTAGTCTTCTTGGCGAAGATTGCCGCCCAAGCGTCGAAACACCTTATCTCCTGCCTTTCAAGTTCTTTTGGTCTTAGATACTTGAACAGCAGATACAACTCCGTCAGGGAGTTGGAGATTGTCGTACCACTGAGGAAAGTAGCACCGAGGTCTTTGCCATTCCTCTCTTGGATGGTACGGATTGCATACAACAGGTTGAGTGCCCTCTGGCTTCCCTCACTATTGCCGAGACCTGCCACTCTATCATGGCGTGTGTTGAACATCAGGTTCTTGAAGTTCTGCGACTCATCAACGAAAATGTGGTCGATGCCCATCTGCTTGAAATCCACGACACTATCCTTATTCTGCTCCATCTGATATTGGATGGTGGCTATCTTGGCGGTCAGATTCTCCTTACGCTTGATAAGACCTTTGAGCATACCACGGGATATGTCGTGTCCCTGCTGCTTGATGACTTCGAGATTCTCCTCAACCGTATCAAGTTCAGCTTGCAGGATTTGCTGCTGCATCTCCGGCGACTGCGGTATCTTGCCGAACTGGTCGTGCGACATTATCACGCAGTCATAGTCGTTGTTCTTGATCTGATTGAAGAAAGCGACACGGTTCTCCGCCTTGAAACTCTTTTCATCGGCGTACAGAATACGGGCATTGGGATAGGCCGTTTGGTAGGTCATGGCAATTTCCGCGACATTTGCCTTCATACCGATAATCATCGGTTTGTTGGCGAGTCCGAGACGCTTCATTTCGTGCGCTGCAATGCACATTATCAGCGTTTTACCTGTGCCGACCTCATGATCGCAGATCCCTCCGCCGTTCTGTTTCAGCATCCATATACAGTCCTTTTGCGACTGATATATAGAGCCGATTCCATATCGGTCGCCCAACAACTTCATATTGAGGTCGGGGAATGTCTGATGTGCTCCATTGTAATGTGGACGGACGTAACAGTTGAATTTGCTGTTATACAAATCCACAAGCCTGTCCTTGAACTCCGGCGACTGAGCATCAAGCCAGTCCGAGAACCCATTGCGTATTTCATCAATCTTGGTGTTGGCGAGTTGGATTGCCTCACTGTCGGGGACTTTTATGTCGTGGCCATTCTCATCTTTGCCAATGGACTTCTTGATGTCCGGCACTGTGTTGTGCAGGGCGTGTTTGAGAAGGCTCATGCCGTCATAGACACGATAGTAGCCTCTGACACAATACTCTTCCCATATCTTCATATTTTTGCGTCGGGCATCACATGAATACTCGTCCATTGATGAAGAATAGGCGATTTTCACGTCAGTGCCATATAGGTGGCTCATATAGGCCGAGTATATGCCTGTCGGTATCCATCTTTCACCGAAGTTGAAGTCCAGTTCATCGAAAGTAATCTTTCGGGGAATGGCTTCCTCCAACGCTTTCAATGAGTCTCTGGAAATTTCGATGAACGGTTCAATGCCGTCATAGCCGGGGAAATTCTCGATGCGCTTTTCCTCACGTTCAATCCATGCCTTGATGTCCTCCGCTTTCTGGACCACATTTCCGGCAATGAATCGGTCAGCAATCTCATACTTCTCCACAAGTGGATTGTAGTATATGTGACCTTCCAACGCTTCAAGCAAATCCCATTCATACTCACCGACAATGGATCCGGCGGTCTTGTCAATGCCGAGTAAGTCTGCCATATACTCCATATTGACCTCACCGTATTTATTGAGAGAGGCCATTAGAGCGTCCTGCGGCATCTCAACCGAGGTTATCTCATCTTGCGAAAAACTTACGGGGTGATCAAAGATGTCAGCCTTGACAAACACACCATTCTCTCCACGCTCCAACGCAAGCGCGTCGCGTCCGTTGGCATCCATAAGAATGAACTTGACATTCTGTTTCTCATTAAGGTTGCCATACTTATCCACGAACTCATCGTAGTAGTCATTGAGGTGTTGACGCAACTCGGTTGAAGCCTCATGCGTCTCGGCCTCGAAGTTGTAGAGCTGCTGATACGTTTCAGAGAGTGTAACATATAGCATTGCTCTTTTCTCCTGCTCCGGTTTGAGTGTGAGCGGCGAGAATGTCGCGCCATTTTTGCGAACCTCCGAAAGAAAACCAATCTGCCCTTTGTCAACGACCATAGAACCGTTGTGGTGGAAGAACTGAATATCCTCCGAGAAAGGACGTGGCGACATATCACGTTTTGCCGGTTTTGGAGCTTCTGTAGCCACTCTTGGCTTCGGGACAAAATCACCTTTTGATATTTCGATAATAGTGCCGTCTTCGGTGATTGTCTCTTTCTTGGCCGCTTCCATTGCCTGACGTTCAGCCTCCATTTCTGCGAGTTGACGATGGGCAATCGACATCATTGTCTCGTAAAAGCCATTGATGGGAGGATTGGTTTCCCAATCAAGAGATCCGTAAAATTCCAACTCCTTTTCAGAGAGCGGACGGAATTTCTTTGCTTGAGTGTCGGTTATCGTAACCGTTGGCTTTGGCTTTTCTTCCGGCTGTGCAGGTTTTGGTTGACGTTGTGGCTTGCCGATAGGCTCCAGTTCTCCGAAAAGATTATAGGCGAACAAACGTGGGTCAGGATTATCATTGTAATCCGGACCACCAGATGTTTCTATCTCCTTATTGGATGGAGTTGGCGGAGGTGTTGGATTATCATCTTTTGGTGCTGGTGAAGGAGCTGGTGGTTCCGGTTTAGGAGGGTCAGGTTTCGGCTGATCCTCTGGCTTCGGAGTGTCGCGCTTCACCGTCTTTTTCTTCAGCTTCGGATCTTCCAACTGCTCACAGATAGCGACGCGGTTGCCGGCTCTGACCAGTTTGGGCAGATACACGTCGAGAGCATGATGTGGAAATCCTGTCAACTCTATGCTACTCTTGTTGCCATTCATTCGACGAGTAAGGGTAATACCCAAGACCTCTGATGCTTTGACCGCATCCACACCCATGCACTCGTAGAAGTCACCGACACGGAAAAGAAGAATCGCATCTGGATGTTTCTTCTTCATTTCCCGATATTGTTGCATCAACGGAGTATCCGCTATGCGCTTCGGCTTCTCTACCTTATTTTCGGTGGTACGCTTGACTGGCTTCGGCGATGGCGGTTCAGGTGTTGGCGGTGTGAGACTCCTATTATTATAGAAGTCCAGATTTAGGCGCAGTTTCAGCGATTCATCGAGTGCCTTTCGCATATCAGCTGCAATACCATCCACACCACCTTCATGCTTGTAGATGATAGCCGGTTTACCGAACTGGTCAGTGCCAACCTTTGCCTCCGTGCAGATGACATTCTGCGGAAATGCTGCAAAATATTTGTTGTTGGGAACTTTTGTCTCACGGTCAACAATCGACTGGATGAAAAATTCCTCATCAGCCGACAACGCTTTCTTGTTAGAGTGCTTCTGGAGAATAATCAGGTCAGACCCGGTATCTGTTCCGGCATTGTCTGAAAAGGTATTGTTCGGCAGACGGAAAGCACCTACAAGGTCAGCACGACGCATCATCTCCATGCGCACAAAGGGGCTGGCGGCATTCATCACCCCCTGAGAGGCTATGAAAGCAACAATACCACCTTCATGCACGGAGTCGAGCGACTTCAGGAAGAAGTAATTGTGAATAGCCTTAGTTGACTGACGATAGGCAATCTCCTTGCTCGTGGCATATCGGGGGTCGGCAACCGCAAAATCTCCGAAAGGAATATTTGAAGCGACCACATCGAAATATCCTTCAAAATCAGGGTCAATCTTCTCAAAGCCCTTTATCTCGGTTGATATTGAGGGATGAAGTGCAGACAAGATTTTGCCCGTCAGCAAATCCTTCTCAAATGCCAGTGTCTCTGCTCCGGGATAAAGTTCCAGAAATGAATCAATGAAAGCACCTTGGCCTGCTGATGGTTCAAGGAAACGAGCAATCTTAATTCCTTGATTATGTAGCGAGTCAGTCAAAGCATCTATTACTATTTTAGGAGTGTAAAACGCCGTCAGCACAGACGCTTTCAACGAGTCCATATAGGCGGTAAACTCATTATCACTATGGCTATAATCATGGATAAGACGACGTAACTCAATAGTCGGTGCAAACAGTTCAATATCAGATTTGCTCCACTTGGCGGCATCCGCAAGTTCATTGGCATCATTAAGTATGCACTTCAATCCTCCGAACCCGGCATACTTGCCTAACGCGATACTCTCAATATCATTAGGTGGTCGCTTCTCGACATCGAGGCGAAAGGCAATTCTTATCGCTTCGATATTGTCGCGCATGGTTTGTAAACGGTTATAAGCCATACTCATCAAAGAATAAGGTAATACGGCCAATAACCGTCAGTCGAAATACTTCTCCTTCGGTAGTGTTGAAGAACTCTTTGCCAAGAGTAATTCCTTTGAACTCCTCTTTCAACTCATCAATGAACGTGAAAGTCCAGAACTCAATGGATTCATCTTCAAGTGAGATGTTGTCTTGAAACTCATCAAGCAACAGGCCGATGATGAAATCGTAAGGTGACATTTCAAATCCGGCATAAAGAGCCGCCATTGCTTTTTCATTGGAGATATACCATTCGTCACCGCTAAGGCGGGATTCAACGAAAACATCGTATGCGTGTTCAGAACGGCTGGCGATAAAAAGGTCATCCTCCGCTTCCGGGAATCTATGCTCCGAAAGGTATCGGCGAAGAAAGAGGTTATAGTAGTCGAGGTCATAACCCCGGCTGTCAAAATTGTTATTTGTCATCAATAAACTATGATTGATGGTTTCAACCCTTCTGCTGAAGAAGGTGTCGCAAGTTGGGGTCAGCGGCTATGCGGGCAATCTCGTTGTCAACTATATCCCGCACGTCCTGCTTGATTTGGTCGTAGTTAGCCTGAATGTCGGTTTTCATCTTATGCTTATCCTCCGATGTATCTTTGAAATCGGTCAGGATTGGAATCGGCACATATTTTTTCATCTCGGCATCGACTTTTTTGCTATCCACAACAATCTCTGCGTGAAAAATCTTTTGGTCAATGCGTTGGTCAATGTTGTCGGAAACAGCTCCGACGAATATACCCTGCGTGAGCGTGGAAATCTTGCTCGGCGGGATAAGTGAGTCCATCTGTGTGTTGAAAGAATGGCTCACATCCTGACGGTTGATTGATATTGACTGCCGCTTCTGCAACACCTTACCAAAGCGTTCAGACAAAGTTTTGGCGGTCGAACCTACCACCTGCCCGGAGAAGATATTGCCGACGGTATTCATCACAACCGCCGCCTCCGGCTTTCCATAGTCACGTTCCAACTGTGAGAAATCCTGAAAACCGAGGCACACGGCAACCTTATTGCTTCGTGCAGTGGCAATTAGATTATCCAAGCCCTTAAAGTATATCGTGGGAAGCTCATCTATTATGACACCGGACTTCAACATTCCTTTCTTATTGATTAGTTTCACGATTCTCGAATTGTAAAGTCCGAGAGCCGCGCCATAGATATTCTGACGGTCAGGATTGTTGCCAACGCATAGAATCTTCGGCTCTTTCGGGTTGTTGATGTCAAGAGTGAAGTCATTGCCGGTCATTACCCAATAGAGCTGTGGCGAAATCATACGCGAGAGGGGTATTTTTGCTGAGGCAATCTGACCAGCAAGCTGCTCCGCCGCCCCTCCGAGCCAAGCATCCATGAATGGCGACAGGTAATTTTCCAAGTCCGGATAGCTGGTTAGAATCGGAAAAATATCCTCATATCTGCGGCACAAAAACTCAATAGCATGAGGAAATGTGCAATACTGTCCGCCTTTATAGATTCGCAGAAACCAGATGATAGCCGCGAACAATACAATCGGAGATTCGACAAAAAAGTCGCCCTGCTTTTGCACCCACGACTTATTAAGGTTGAGCATTATGGTATATGCGCTCTCATAGGCATCGGCAATATCCGACATGAAATCAGGGTGAATGGGGTTACAACGGTGGCTGCGCTCCGGATCATCGAAATTTATCATATAGAATTTCGGTTCCACATCGCCATATTTGTCAAGGTGATTCAACAGGTGGTTGAAAGCGATGGTACTGAGGTCGGGACTCTTGAAATCATAGACATAAAGCGAGTACCCTTTCTCAATCATCTGCTTGATGAAATTGTTGACAACGGCGTATGACTTACCGGAACCGGGAGTGCCGAGTACGATTGTTGCTCTGAAAGGATTGACAATGTTTATCCACCCCTCGTTCCACCGTTTTTTGTAGTAGAATTTTGTGGGAAGGTTTATGGAATAGTCATTCGTAAGCAGGCGTGTTTCCTGCTGAAATGATTCATTCTCATCGTTGAAACGGTCGTCCATCATGTTGTTTTTCAACATACGGCTCATCCATATTCCTCCCAAAAGTAGGCAAACATAGCCGGTAACTGTGGTCAAGATGTAAGTAATTTGCCAACCTAAACTCATCATCCACCAGTTGAGGAGAAACAGGACACCGCCAATGCCAATGATTATCCAAATCTGCCTCCATTTGATTTTCTCATTCTTGACACCTTTTGTTCCGAAACAAGAGAGAGCCAACAATAGAAGGGCCCACCATTTGGCGTTCCATAGGTTGTTGTATAGACCTCCGGCTTCATTAAGTCCGTTAAGGATTTTCATAGTCTGGGCATGGAATACCCAATCGCCGATAAGGTTATGGCAGTACCAATAAATTTGTGTGACCACAACGAGGATGCTAAGACCACGGATTAAATCCATGATTTTAGCCAATGCCCGCAGGTCGTCCTCTTGCTGAGACATTTTTATATACAATATTTAGAATTTCGGTCGTTGACCGCGCTTCTTCTTCCGCTTCATGCGGCGTTTGAAATCCTCCTCATCAGCGTCAACTGTCGGACTGAGCTGAAACAGATCAAGACCGGGGAGTGAGTAATCATAGTCGTTACCGCTATCCTGAGGCTGTTGAGTATGAGCCGACTTGGTTGATGTCTGCGGGTCTTGATTTGTTTCATTATCCGGATTTGTCGGTTCAACAATATCAGGAGTCCGGCTGACCTCATTATCTCCGGAGAATCGTTCATTAAGAGCATTGGCGGAATATTCCCTGCCAAGGCGAGAGCCATTCAGTACGGTGTGCGTATCATGGTCTATGAAGGTTGCGCCATAGATTCGGCCCTCATCGGTATATCTTAATACAAGGTCGATGTTACGCTCTTTCAGTGCAGCAATAAATTCTTCCTTACTGTGAGATTCATTCAGCGCCTGAGCAACTCGCCTTCTTGTCTTTGCCACTGTCTCATGAGTTATCTTCTGTTCGGAACGGTTGATTTTCTCATGAACTGCATTAAGGCTTGAAAACTTGCCGAGGCGTGAAGCCTTGAACGGGTTACCAATTTTTCTGCCGTTTTCATCCAGTACAGAATAGACGATGCCATGATACTCCCTGCCATTGACTCTGCCTTTGGTTTCCTCTGAGGTCAAGCCATAGAGCGACAACACAGCGTTGTATTCGCCCATTGTCTGGAATGAGTAACGGCTCATTATGAGCTTGACATTGTTGGCAACCTGTCTTTTAACATCACCTGCATTGTAGTCAACTCTCCTTAATGGAGTGTCCGGATCCAGACGCTGACGCTCGGCCTTATGGAGATTGTATTTCTCCTCAATCTCGGTAGTCGCTTTCTTGCTTCGCCGATGGATGAAATCCATATTGAGCCGCTTGCCGTGCTCATCTACGTTAACCGTCACGATGTGGATATGGTGGCGTTCAATGTCGGTGTGCTTATAGATTATGTAGGGCTGCTCACCGAATCCGAGTTTGTCGAGATACTCACGGGCAATGTTGGCGAGGTCGGAATCAGACAGCACATCATCGGGATGCGGATTGAGGGAGATATGGAGAACCGGTTTCTTTGTGCGTCCGGTCTTCGGCATGTAGTTTTTGAAATCCTCCACCATTTCCGGAATGCCGATTTTTCCGTCAGGTGGCACATAAATCTTGTTAGTAGAGAGTACACGACCCTCCTCTTTGTTGATTTTCTCTCCGTTGTATGAGAGTGCGCCGTACAGACTGCTGCCTACTGAGATTTTTGCGACCATTGGTTGCGCATATCCTCAGTAAGTGCAAGGACTTTGGCGGTGACAGCCGCCAGTTCCTTCGTTTCCTTTTCAAGACGGTAGAGCAATGTCATTGCCTTTTTCTCGGAGAATCCGGCTTTGAGTTCCCTTACCACGATGTTGTAGTTGACGCCGATATTACGGTATTCGGCAAACAGGGCTGAAAGTTTGGTGAGATAATCGAGCATTGTCTTGTCGATTTTATGCACCTTGAAAGTCTTTCCAAAGATCAGTCCCTTGATGAAAGTAGCCTTGACGCTCTCTCCGGCAAGCTCCATCATACGGATAAGTTTGTCAAATTCGAGGTCATCGAAGCGTAGCATTACGCAGTTGTGGCAACGGTTGGCGACCGTTGGACGCCCTCCTTTGTTGAAATTTTCTGCCATAACAGAACGGGATTGAAAGTGACGCATGGCGTTTTTGTAGCCGACGGCAGGTCTATTCAAGGTAAATGCGACTTCGGAGCATTTACCCAACATAGCAAGGTCGTTTTGTGGGTACCCGGTAACCCAAAACCTTTTCAGTTACTGAAAAGACACCTTGCTATGTTCTTGTGAACATCCGATATAATATAAGGAAGTGGATTTTGGATTGATGTATATCAGAATCCGTGTTTTTCATTCGCTCCTGCCTGATTTTCGGCTGCGTCATGCGCTATTGCTCCTACAAAGATACGACATGGGAACCCCGAAATGCAAATTTTTGACCCTCTTGGAAGCACTTTTTTGAAAAAGTCTGGGATTTTGGATTGGCACGTTGACACCGGAGCCTCCATAGCCATGCTCGATTATTGCGGTCAAATACGGCCATTTCCAGACCAAATGCGGACAGCCCTCAGTCACATTTGAAAATATTTGAAAATATGTATAAGGATACAGTTAAAGAGATTTTCATAGTTTAACACCTATGTTCATAAAAATACTGATGTCGTGAGATATATACTTTGTACTATCTCAATGTATCAATAGGAATATTAAGCTAATTATCTGTATCGAGATTGGTATCTGTATTTATTGTCATAGATAGAATGATGTTTCTATCTATCCCTAATACTATCGTTCCATCGTAGTATCACTTTATGTTTACTTAGTGAAATAGATGTATTGCTTTTTTTGTCTATATTCAGTTCTATCTATATAGAAATATATTTCTCTTAATATTTTGGATATAGGTCTATATGTCTATTAGGACATAGGGACTTTTGGACATTGGATGCCTTGTGAGGAATCACCAAGCTTAAATCACAATTTTGTGGATGAGATTACTATCAAGAGTATGTGGCCAAATGCGGCCATTTCTATACTTTGTGCGTCCAAGGGTCTTGAAAATTTGGACATCGCTGAGTTGTGGTTGTAATTTTGTATCGCATTCCAGCTGACAAATCTCCTGTGCGTTCAAGTTAATGGTTATAGGAACAGCGACAGCAAGACCTCTGAATCTGAAATGCGCCCCTTCTCATAAAAGATTCGGGTTAAGGATAAATCACGAGTACCCGGCCAAATGCGGTCATATCTATACTTTGTGCGTCCAAGACCCTCGAAATTTTGGAAAACGCTTACCTTGTGTTGTAACTTTGCAGAGCATTCCGGTTGACAGAATCCCCTGAGCGTTCAAGTTAATGGTTATAGGAACGACTCCAGCGCGATTCATTATTCTTGAAATGCGACACAATATACAATTCACACGGCCGATGCTATGGCTGTGATTGGTGCCCGCTGAGTTCAAAACAGTTACCCTATGGGACTGCACGTCAGGGCTATTTAAGCCATTTGTAAGGCCGACTTCCAATACATTTTATTATTACGCTGTGACACAGACGGTAGTGTGGAATCCAATTACCCGGATTGAATTCCCCGCTGTCGCCCAAGGCCCGTGTTGTGTCTTAACTTCTATTCAAAAATGAATGAAAGAACCCAAATTTGTCGCTTTCTCCACCCAAAAGGGAGGAGCAGGCAAAACTACCCTTACGGTCACGGTAGCGAGCTACCTGTATTACTGCAAGGGTCTGAAAGTTCTCGTTGTTGACTGCGACTATCCGCAGTACAGCATCGATGAAATGCGCAAGCGAGAGAAGATGCTTCTTGACCTGAGTCCCTCGTTCAAGAAAACATTCTCCGACACACTCGTCAGAACCAAGCTGAAACCATTCCCTGTTCTGGTATGCCCTCCGGAGGAAGCAATGTCAAAAGTCAAGGAGCTGGTTGAAAGTGGAGACGACATCGACATCGTGTTTTTCGACCTCCCCGGTACAGTGAATAATCGTGGCGTGGTAACAGTGGCCAACTGCATGGACATGATTGTTGTACCAATCTCCGCCGACAAGGTTGTATTGGAGAGTTCGCTCGCTTATGCACTCAAATTACAGGAATGGCTCACGACCGGCAAATCCCAGTTGAAGGGTGTTCACATGCTCTGGAATATGGTTGATGCCCGTGAGAAAACGGAGTTATATGAACGCTATGAGAAACTCTTCGATGAGTTGGGCTTGCCTACCATGTCAACCAAAGTGCCTGATACAAAGAAATATCGCCGCGAAGGTTCGGAAACGCTTGAAAGGGCTGTTTTCAGGTCCACGATCATGCCTCCGGACAAGGCGCTGCTCAAAGGGACGAGGTTACAGGAACTTGCAGAGGAATTCCTCAAGGTTGTCAACCTGTGATGTCTGACCTATGGGTAAAGTGTATGAATCGGATATAGACCCTGATGAGTTCATCCGAGATTTTCGGGAGAGCCCCTCCCAGACGCAACCTTCCAAGAAATCTAAAGTTACATCGTCGGATAAAGATTCTCCTGTCAAACAGAAATCCAAGCCGGACAACACCCCGCAATCACATCCTCAGACCGAGGAAGAATATCTTGACTGCTTCGTGCGCAATATGGCGCACATGCGGTCAAGGAAGAAATATCAGGTTGTTGAGGTTGACCCAATTTTTATACAGAAGGTTAAGCGGATCATCTCATACGGCGATACACCTTGTTGCTCAGCCAAAGCATATATCAACAACGTACTTGCGGAGCATTTCCGAGAGTATGAAACCTATATTGAAAAAAGACAATAAATGAAAAATGTAACCCATAAACTGACTATCAAAGTCACCCCCGATTCGGTGGAAGCCGAAATGAAAGCCACAGACCCGGAACAGGCTGCATACATAGAAAAGTATCTCTCCGGCTCAAATGATTTCGCCACGAGGCGCACCTACATCCAGCCACAGTTGCACGATACTCTTACCAAGATGGTGAAAGTCCTTGCTCCTCATGGTGCAACTATCGGCAGCTATCTGTCAGCAATCGTCCTCGACCATTTCGCAAAGAACGCAGACCTGATGAAGCGAATCTTTGAAGACAGCCGAGAGGACTTATTTACATGACAGTATTTGTAGTGCTGGCACTTTTGGCAAGCAATATCTTTCTTGCCAAAATGCTCCTATCAAAGGATAAAGAGAAAGCAGACAGTCATTCAACAGCCGCAGCGTCTGATAATACACCAGACCTACCTAAAGATAATAATGAAGGTGTATCTGATGCTTCGGTCGAGAATCCCATTGAGGAGAAAATAGCCTCAGTTGTCGGAGAAAGCAAATATGACCCCGACACATATAAGCAGATTGTCAAAGAGATTGTGAAAGAGGTCGTTCCTCTTATCATAGAGGAATATGGCAACTTTTCAGATGCCGGATTCCCGGAATCAGAGGACAAGAAAACTTCAATAGTTGTACCCAATGACAAACTTGATGAAGTATTCTCCAACACAACCGTAGCGGAATTGACCGGTGAGGCTCCCGAACCTACTGAACCATGCGCCGACGGCTTGGACTTCAACGATATGACAACGACAATGAAAGTGTTGAAAGAGAAGTCTGACACCCCGGAGGATATGGAGGTCGCACAGGAAACTCTCCGTAAACTTGACGGTACAGTCATAAAGGAAAAACTTTCACTTGACCCGGCAATCCAGAAAAAGATTCTCCTTATCGAATTACATCTGCCCAAGCAAACGAAAGAGGAAACGGAGGATACTATTCCAGAACATGACCAAAATGACTCCGCCCAATCCCCTGAATCTCAGCCGGAGAAACCTAAAAGAGTTCTTTTCCACGCTGACATCGATACCTCGGACATTGATGAAATTGATTTCAATGTCTATCATTGACACTTGGCCGCAAGGCAAACCTATCTATAATTTAATTCATGTCTAATTTTTTCAAGAAATTCTATGAAAGAACCGTAGCGTTTATGAACGCACCCCATCGCCGCCGTCCTATTGCCGCAATGCTTCTTCTGACGGCTGCAATCCAGATGTTCGCCGCCGGTAACGGTCTGAGTGGCATCAATGAAGCCACTTCAATGGTCACCTCCTATTTTGATCCGGGAACGAAACTGGTGTACGCAATCGGTGCTGTTGTCGGTCTTATCGGTGGCATCAAGGTTTACTCCAAATGGTCGAGTGGCGACCCCGATACGAGCAAGACTGCCGCCTCATGGTTCGGGGCCTGTATCTTCTTGATTGTAGCAGCCACAATCCTCCGCTCATTCTTCCTCTGATGTCTGAGTATTCAATCAATAAGGGCATTGGCCGGTCGGTTGAGTACAAAGGTTTGAAAGCGCAATACCTGTTCATCTTCGCAGGAGGATTGCTTGCCATATTCGTGGTGTTCGTCATCATGTATATCGCCGGAATCTCCCAATGGGTCTGCATAGGCTTCGGTGCGACAGGTGCGTCCTTTCTT
>ERZ778516.1489-NODE-1489-length-17555-cov-11.597314_pt1 | contig 17555 bp, 17 predicted proteins | sample MGYA00510342_ERZ778516 | MGnify/ENA primary metagenome ERZ778516 (study PRJEB29527, sample SAMN07138961) | mouse gut metagenome | material: feces | host: mouse | place: China:Nanjing | collected 2016-01-25 ... | reverse complement strand
TGCTGGTCAATCTGATTAACATTTCATACTGTGCGATGAAGCTGCTGCCATACCACCTGGATTCTCGGATTTACGTGACGAGGTGCCCATAAATGCCTGAAACAAGCCATTCCTCGTCATGTTTATGAAATATTCGATTGTGACGAGGATTTATACTGAAATCCTTATAAATCAAGCTGTTGACAATTTTACCTCGTCACGTTTCCGAGAATCCAGGATACCAGGATGAGGCGTTTTTTAAATATCAGACAGAAAGCGTGCAGGAGTTTCGGTTTGCTCTAAGCGAACAGATTCGCCAGCAGGTATTTTATGCCATTTTCGTGGAAAAAGTCGAAACCAGTATAAAATCAAATGCCCTAATAAATGCCTTAAAATACCTAATTAAGAAACAGGGGTATCATTTATAAAGTTGTAAAGTAGTGTTAAATAAGTGTTAAATCATCTCTTGTTTATAATTGTATGATAGATATCCTCAAGCAACACTTTTATAGTATGAATAATTATTATAGAATCCAAAACAATGGATCTGTTTTGGATATAGTAAAGTTCCATGTTTTGGCGAGAACCGTCCATGTACGAAGTATGTCCTTTTCCGTATGTTTGCCAATAACCCGTTAAACCCGGTTTAACCGATAATAATACGATTTTATCCTTATCGGAATAATATACCAATTCATCCGAGGTGATTGGTCTGGGACCAACTATGCTTAGATTGCCACACAATACATTAATCAACTGAGGAATCTCGTCAAGATTACACCTTCTCAGCACTTTTCCTATTTCTGTTTCTCTTGGATCATTATCCAGTTTGTATTCCTTAATATATTGAGTATATAGTTCTTGCGACAAAGATTGCTTAGGGTTTATCATCCTTTGGTTCATAGTACGAAACTTTATTATCTTGATAGGCTTTGCGTTAAAACCAACTCGTGTGTGCAAGAAAAAAATGCTCTCACCATCCTCAATCTTTATGGCAAAAGCAATAATAATGGATATTGGAAATAGGGTGATTATTGCACATAGTGAAAAAAATATATCAAATAACCTTTTGATGAATCTGTAAAGCACAACGACACGACACCCCCTTCTCCACCCAATACACATCAATCACTGAATTACATATTTTACAGCATTGATTTAGATTTGAGTTTCAACTAATCATTTCTGCATAAATAGTCCCCGATGTATATGCTTATCCACTGTCGTTAATCAGTATGAATTAGTTCAATCAACACTGTTCCAGTCCCAATCAAATCTCTCTATATCCTCTTCTGCCAATTCATTGCCAACTTGTACCTCTATGATATGAAGTTCTGTGCAAGCCTTAATTGCATGCTTCATTCCTGGAGGAATACAGACGAAATCACCCCTTCTGACCATCTTACCCACACCATCCACAATGAGTTTTCCAGTTCCTTCAATAAATATCCACATCTCTGTTCTGTGATGGTGCCACTGGTATGAGATGTGTTGTCCAGAAATCACAATTAGGTGTTTTGTCAAGAAGTTTTGACCATCTGTTTGGATTCGATAATCGAGAACCTTATATTCACCCCCAAATACGCCTCTCAAACATTGGGCGCTGGTCGGCCACATAGTCTTTCAGCTTATAGCTACTCTTTTTATCTGTAACGAGGATTCCGTCTGGAGTTACTGCAATTGCCAAATTAGACACTCCAAGTGCAATCAAAGGGATTTGAAGTTCATTTATGACATGCGTATTCTCGCAATCCACTGCCACAGCATTTCCGACAACATCTTCAGTCATGGCTTCTGTCAATGTATTCCAGGTTCCCAAATCCCTCCACTGACCAGCAAAACGCATTACCTGAATCTTTTTTTCCTTCTCAACCACAGCATAATCAAAAGATATATTATCAAATGCATTATAGTTATCAAATATCCACTGATAGTCAGAGGAGCCAAACTTTTTCTCCGCAATATCGAGAACATAATCTAACTTATAAGCGAATATACCGCTGTTCCACAGAGCACCTTGGGTTATATACTTCTCAGCTGTAGTTTCATCAGGTTTTTCTTTAAATGTATCGACTGTTGCAACTTGATTTTTGCTATTTGGAATTATATAACCATACTTCTCACTCGGATAAGTTGGCTCAATACCCATTAGGACTAGATTTGCTTCTCCCTTTTGGACCTGATTACTTATTTTTCTCAACATATGGAAATATTCATAATCCACGTAGGGATCCACAGGGCATACTATGACTACCTCATTAGCATTTATACCCCTCACGTCATGAAGATAAGCTGTAGCAAGAGCAATATTGAGATTTAAAAAATTTCAACATACTCTTTATACTAAGTCAATCGTTAAAACGTCTCAAAGCATCTAATTATATAATCTTCTATTCTGATGTTCTAAATTCTTGACCTTGGGTATGATTCAACCTGTCCACCATCCTTTTTGACAAAGAGCCAAAAAATGTCTAAATTAATCTTCAGCCTTTATCCCTTCATTCATTATTTTCTTTAAATCATTAAATGTTTTGATTTTACTAATTGAATCCATATAAACATCTAAATCTATTTTATATTTACTTGTTAGTTCGACCAAAATAGATATCATTGTAATTGAATCAACACCATACTGCGATAACAAATCTTCACCTATTGCCTTATCAATATGAACTAATCCTATTGAATTAATTAGATTAATCAGCTCCATAATGTCATTATCAATATAATTATTGCCACAACCTTCTGCATATTTTTTATTTGTCTGCTCTATATCTAATTTTCCATTATTGTTAAAGCAAAACTCAGGAATATTAACAAACTTATTAGGAATCATATAATCAGGAAGTCTATGATTTAAGAAATCAATAAAATAAGAATTATCATACTTTTTACCAACATAATAAGCAATAAGCTGCCTTTGAATCTTATCATAATATATTTCAATCTCTTCTACCTCTGAAATTCGTAATATTTCTCCCCTAATTTCGCTTTTTTCAATTCTAAATCCATTTATTTTTATTTGATCATCTATTCTTCCTAAAATAATTAAATCTCCGTTTTTATCAATTTTTCCGTAATCACCAGAATAAAAACTAGGTTTATTATCAAAAATCTTAAACTTACTTGAAGTTAAAGCTTCATTATTATAATACCCAGCTCCAACAGATTTACCGGATATTACTATTTCCCCAAGCTTTCCAGAAGGTAATTTTTTATTCATTTTATCAACGATAAATATCTCAGTATTATAACTAAATGGTTTACCGATATTTATTTCAGAGGCAATTTTTTTACATGTAACCCAAACCGTCGTTTCACTAGGACCATACATATTATAAAGTTCGCCTTCATAGAAAGCCTTTATTTTACTCAAAAGATCATTCTCTAAATGTTCACCACCGAGTAAAATAATCTTAATTCTTTTAAGAAATTCTGAACTATAATTCATTATCATCTTCATAGACGAAGGCGTGCATTGTATAAAATCAACATTATAATCAATAATAGTTTCAATGATTTTTTTTGGGTTTCTTCTATACTGATCTTTCAAAATAACAATTTTCATATGGTTATATAATGCTACTAAAGATTCTAAAATAAAAATATCAAATGAAACAGAAGTAAAAGAAATCAATGTTTTATTTTCAAAATTAATTGTGTTCGAAATAGAATAAACAAATTCTTTCAAATTATCATATGTAATTTCTATTCCTTTTGGGTTTCCAGTAGTTCCTGAAGTAAATATCATATAAGCAATATTATTATTACTATTTTCAAAATCACGCAAGTATTTTATTTGATATGAATTATCAATTAAAACATTTGCCTCTGATTTATTGATTATATTTTTTTTACGTTCTTCTGGATAACTAGAATCAACAAGTATAAAAGTTATTTTTAAATTTACACACGCGCACATTATAGCAAATAACTCTTCACTTTTCTCCATAGACACTACTAATTTCTGATTTCTATAGAACTGTAGCTTGTAACACCAAAAATCTACTTTTTTTGAAAACTCATCATAATCATCAATTAAATACTTTTCTTCAATCATTTTTTATCTCTTTTCTCTATGTATAATTTATAATATTCTCTAATGTATTCCTCAAAATTACGGTTTATATATTCATTTGTACTTCGATCATATAATATGATATTTTCACAAGATTTTTCTAATTTCAGATAATTCCTTACTGCTGGATATAAAGGCAGTCCAGTATTCTTTTCAGCAACATCACAATTAAGAAAAAAAATATCAACACAATCAATTTTTTCTAAAATTTGTAAACATAAATTTTTGATTATTTTATTACCTGGATGTTCTGATGATTTATATAATTTTTCATTCAAATAGTTCTCTTTCAAAAAATGATAAATATTTATGTCTGTTAATATTTCACTTATTCTTAAAAAATGAAAACTTTTTTCTATCCAATTAGATATATACTCATGGCTATAATAATTATCATTGCAAAGTTCTGAAACTATTGTCTTTAATGAATATCCTTTTTCTATTCGTTCGTTTATATTCTTATCCATAATCTCACATATAAAAATCTTATTTACATAATCTTCAAAACCATATGGGTTAATTTTGTCTTTTCCTAGAAAAGATTGTGGAAAATAACCACTAAATATGCAGCCTGACACAGAAAGCTTCAAGCAAGCTTCGTTAAGCTTATTAATAATAGCTTCATTACTCATTCTATACGCTGAAGAATCTCTAGTGTATAAAAACAAATCTACATTTTCAAGCAACATATCTGGGTAAACAAAATTCAAATCATATTCTTCTACTAAGTCAATATCTGAATATATAATTTCATAGTTCTTAGAAAACTTTTTAGATTTAAGCAAATACCTTTCTATTCCTAAAAGTATACAAGTACCAACCATCAAACAAAGTTTCTTTTTACCCATTAGTTTATATACTTCCTGAATATAGAAATAATCTTTTAGTCTAACTTTATCAGCCTTTTGTAAACACATTTCATCATACTCTTGATTTCCATATCCAATTATTATCATATCATAATCAAAGCATTTTACTTGATCAAAACTATAAACATTTTCTATAATATTTAAACATAGATCATTTTCTATATAACCTATTACCGTAATTCTTTTATCTTTAAACAAATTCATATTTATTATTATTCCTTCCGCAGCGCTTCAAGACACAAAAGAAACAAATATTATCTAATGTAGCATAAAACTTTTACTAAAATATGCTTGAAAAAGCAAATACAATACAGAGCATATAGATGTGACGTTTGTAAAAAAAATTATATACTCACCACATATACGGAGGCCTTTTTTCCGTTTACTAACGTATCATATTTCTTGCATATTCTATACTTTTGTTTTATTATAGCAGATTCAAACTCGTTCTTTCTCGCCGAAAGAACAATAATATTGCCACTTACTTTCAAGATCCTACCGAATTCCTTAAGCATGTCTATATAAAATTGTTCAATGTTATCAATCTGCTCATAATACCCCCAAGGTGGATCTGTGATTATAACATCTATAGTACGATTATCTATGTCATCCATATCTAAAGCGTTTCTCAATGCCACATCCACTTTTTGTTCTTTTTCAAAATAGTAACATAGATTCCTGACGCAGTCCGGATTTATGTCAGACACGTACATCTTATTGAAGTGAAAAGACTTTTTTACTTGTTTAGTAACGGCTCCATATCCAGCGAATGGATCCATTACTATCGTATTTTTATCTAATAAGCCAAGCATACACATCAAATATGCAAACTCAGGCCGCAGCTCACCTTTATTTAGGTTCTTTTCTGTATATTTTCTTTTATTTAACAATCTACAAAAGAAACCAACATGCTCACTTCTCTTGATAAACCAATATTCAATCTGAGGAGATACTCTGTCTACTCTAGCATTTGTTAATCTACAAATTTTCTCTTCAATTTGTCTGGTATACGATTTATTCATACTGACAAATTGATTATTTACAGAGTAGCGGATACGAAATGTTTTGCGTGATATTGGCAATCTATTAAGGAAAATAATGCTTTTCACCATAGAAGCCAATTCACATTTTCCTCCATGAAACTTACGAATGACCAAAAAAGAATTGTTAAAAATCAGTACTCTCTGAACATTCTCCTCATTACCATTATATAAATAGTTCACCAAACCATCATAAACTTTCAAGACTTTAGCTCCAGGCAACAACTTTTTAAGTGCTTCAGGAATCAGATCAGAAAATCCTGTTGTAAATGTTGAAATATACTCTGTCATTTAGATTCTCCTTGCAAGATTTGCATACCGAGCGGTGCAATCACTTTTTTGGATGCAACGCAAACCGCCCTATTCATACGCTTATTTATTTTATATACTGTAACGCAGTTAGATTCTGTAAAACCTACGACTGCATATTCTTCATCGTAACTCACATCAAAATCTCTTGGGCATTTATTTCCACCTATAAATAGTGCCCTAGGATTTTTTAGTATATTATTATTGTTCTTTTCGATATCAAATGCAACCAATGAATCCTCGCCACGATTTGAAATCATCATAGTTTCTTTATTCATCGACACCCATATTGATGCCGCTTTGTTTGTACTTATTTTTCCTGCGCAAGAATATGTTTTTTGAATTATTGCTTTTTCCTCAATATCATATATATAAATCATTGATTCAATTTCACTAACTATCAATACCCTATTAGAATCGCAATGTTTAACCTGACGTGGAGAAGGTATTTTTACTGTTAATGAATCAAATTCTAATTGCTCCGAAGAATAACAGAAATGAATCATTTCGTCATTAATGCTATTTAGAGCGATAAAGCCATCCTTCAGTGGCAGCACGCAATGAAAAGACCTATATTTATCCATTATAAATAGCGGTATTTTATCAATCAGTCCATTTTTTTGTAATCTATAGCATACGATTCCTCCGCCTGAATAATGTGATACAAATAGTAGCTTTCTCTTTTCATCTACCACCACATGGCATGGATTTGATCCTTTAGTTTGAATCGCCTGTAATAGCTGTAATTTGTTTTCCAAAATTGAAAACACGCCTATTTTTCCATTTTTCCAATTAAGTTCATCTGTGACGTAAAGTATATTTCTTTCTTTATCATACGCGAACGATGATGGCATCACTAGCTCATTCGATGAATCTAATTGAATAATTCTATTGTTATCAGTAAGTGCCATTAATCTTAGTTTATTTCCACCTAATTCTGGATTAGCACCAACAACAAATTTTACACTCCAACTACTCATTTTGTATTTTCAATAGATATGTCCCTTCACTTAGTATTTTTGCCTCAGCCATTTTAATTGAAAACATACTTTGTTTTCTGATTATATCGATACATATAATCAAATCAGATTTCCCACTGTTAATATTGCATTTCACCTCAATAGGAACATATGTTTCCAAAATAATATACTGATCTCCGCATTGTGTTTCGTATCCTGCTATTGCATAGCTATGATTATACTTTGTCCAAAGTTTCTTTCGCAAATATTTTGTTATTGCCGGTAGTTCTTGCTTAATATATTGAGGATCAGTCTCTAATACTGACAATCTATATCGTATTTTATTTTTTATTTTTATATCTTGTTTCCTTTTGTCAACTTCTTTAAATGAAAATCCTTTAATTTCTTTTTTTATTAATTCAGCTTTAAATAATGATAAATATGCATATATATTCATATATAATGAGTCTGGCAGAATTTTTTCCCACCACCATGGAGCCGGAAATTCTTTAGACTTCTCAAAAGAAGCACGTAAAATCATTGCAGAAAAATACGTCTGGCTTTCAATTGCATCTGCGTATGCAAAGTCCGAAAAACACGCAAACTCTGAAATCCAAGCAAACGGAAACCTCCAATTAATATATTCATAATTCTCCAAAGCGGTGTTATAGGGAAATCTGTATGAATGAATATCACATTTGCATTTTATTCGCTTTGAAAAATAATCATAGACACGATAATCTGATATACTTACCTTATATTCAAATCTATCACCGTATTTCTTGGATAATTCCATTAAACTGTTATTAATCCAACAAATAATATGTTTTCGCTTTGACTCAATCTGATCAATCTCGTTACATAATTCAATTTTAATCACGTTGTCATACTTTTCTATTTCTTGCAATATTTCAGATATTTTATCTATGTATTGCGTTTTTCCTTTTTCTATCATAAAAGCTTCTAAAGACTGATGTTGTGAAAAACGATTGGTGAACCATCCGTAATCACAATTAAGAAAATCCCTATAGGAGTGCATTACATAATTAACATATGTGTCTAATACCAATACTACTTCTATACACATCTTTTGAGCTTTTTGAATTACTTCGCATAATAGTTGCAAGTCATCAGAAGATTCAATCGGATTCATTCCCCATGGAACTAAGAAAATTCTTATGCATCCAATGTTGTATTTTTGACATATCTTAATCCAAGTCTGATATTCTTTTTCACAATTGGTCATCTCACTTGGCCATGCCAAGTTTATTGAATATTTTTTTTGCATATACAACGCCTCAGCAACTAAAACTTCATATTACTAACGATAATCCGCCATCAATCACTATCACTGTACCTGTTAAATATTCTATTTCTAGGATACTATAAAACAATTTAGCAACTTCATCTGGACTACCATGACGTTTCATTGGAATATTGTTTTCTCCCTCCCAAAAGAGCTCTTCGGTAGATAGGTCTCGTCTTAACATTGGAGTGTCGATAGAACCCGGCGCAATTGAGAAGGCTCTCCCACCTGATGTCGCAAGCCTATACGCAAATTCTTTCATCATCATATTCTGTGCAGCTTTTGATGCCGAATAATGAGGTATTTCACGAATTATCTCTCCATGAATAGAAGATAGATAAACCAAAACTCCATTTTTCTGTTTTTCAATATTTCTTGCAATGGTTTGAGAGATACTAAACGCAGAACCAACATTTACACAAAACATGTTTTCCCAAGAATTAATATCCAGTTCTAGTATATCTACATTCTCTTGGTATCCAGCTGAATACACAAGATTATTAATTCCTAGTTCCGAAAGCAGCTCTTTTGAAAAAATGTCAACACTTTCTTTATCTCTTAAATCCAATTGAAAACATTGATGGGTTTTTGACAAATCCTCAGAAATTACCTTGTCACAAATAGTCACATCGTGTCCATGCGAATCAAGAATATCCACTATAGATCTACCTATGCCACTATTCCCACCAACTACAAGAAATGAACTCTTTTTCACATTTTAACCCTTTCTTTTATTAGCATATGCCACCTTTTAACACTGTGTCGTACACCATAGTATTTTTCCTTAATATATATACAGACCTCAAACCACATGTTAACAGTTGCAGAACAATTATAGTAAAAAACATAATTTGTTTCTCTGTATGTCGAAAAATGCTTTTTCAACATGGTTTCGCCTCTAGAAAAATCGAACACACGAAAATCATTTTTTTTTAAATAGCAAATTAGCCAATAGATGACTATTTTACCAGGTGTTTCTTTAAAATATTCTTGAACAAACGACATATGATGTGCATGGAAAACCTTATTCTTTATATTATACCCAAACATATGTGCAATCGGTTTTTCATCATCATATAAAACAGCTAGTACACTTTCATTTGCCTCTGAAATTTTTTGAAAAAATGTTTTTGTTAGCTCTGTTTTGAACATTGCTCTGTTTTTCGAAGGTTTGTTACTCTGATTTTCTATCTCCCACAGAACATGAATATTATCACGAACCTCATTTGCATTGAAAATTTTAAAAAAATAGCTAGACTTTTCAAACTTTCTTCTTATATTATTCCATTCTTTTCGTTTCACTTGACATAAGATATCTTCGTCGAGATTTACGAAAGGATTAATAGATGCAACTTCGTGCAAAATTGAATTATCTTCATCATATTTCCACGCTTCTGGAACCTCTTCCAAGACGACAGGTGTAGATTTCCCAATTTCATGAAAAATCCGGGATAACAAATAGCAATAATCACTATGGAAAAGGATAGAACATTTATCTGTATAAGGTTTTCCAATAATGTCCCAGCATTCTATCCCATATCGGGTAGTTTTACACAACGAGAAAATACCAATTAACACTGTTTCGTAATACACATACCAAATATTAATATTTTGTTTTAAAACTTCCCTACAAGCAATATACCAACTGTAAGAATTAAAAAAATGAGCTGTATGAAGTTTGTTCCATAATTCTACCCAGTCTTTAATGTCTTTTTCACTCAGTTCGTCCTTTTCACTTACCCTTAACATACGCACTATACCTCAAATAATCCCAATATTTCTCATCACTCATATTTTCTTTAGATACTAGGAATCTTCTTACCGCGATAAAAAATACATATTTTATATTTCTCAAAACAAAACGAATCTTGTTTAGTGTCAAATCAGTTTGTCTATCATACAATCCTTGAAGTCTAACTCGTCTCAGTAAGTCATGTTCATTCCCTTTCCAATGGTGAATAAACAAAAGCGCTGGATTATAATATACAGAACCGTGATTCTTTCGAATTTGTTCTTGGAAGACAACATCCTCATTTAATCCAAGTGATGTTCCTATGTGTCCAAAATGGTTATCAAATCCACCTAATCTGAGAAATGTATCCGATTTGACAAGCAAATTACAACCACCAACATAATCCTTATAAATCGCCCTTTCGGAATTACCTAGATCCTTTTCTCCAACTAAATAAAGGTATTTCTCTGGAATCAACAATTCTCTTGAATAATCAGCTTTTACACGTCCACCAATAAGATCACAACTACTGTCAGACTCAAGAATTCTTTTCAATTCTTGATGCCAGTATTTACCAAATGAAAGATCATCATCCAAAAAATAAATGTAATCGACATCACCTGCTAACGTAGCACCTGCGTTTCGAGCATTACTAACTCCAGGTTTTAATTCGTGGCAATATGTAAAACTATATTTTCCAATCAATTTTTTACATTTTCCATCCGGCGAATTATCTACTAAAATCACATTCTTATATTCATTTAGAAAAAAAAGCATATCCCCCAAATAGTCTGATTTTCCCATAGTGATTATTACAAACGCAATTTTTTTCATATATCTTCCTCTTAAAAATTATTCTCTACACAAGCCCAACAACAGTTAGATGGAAACCCTTCACCGGTTAAAAACATCTGTCTCATCTTTTTCATATATTCATTATTCCAAACATCCTCATTTGTAAAAATATTCCCATATGAACTATCAGGACTTATTACTCTGCCGCAACTACCTATATTTCCGCTTGAATCAATTGATATATTCTTCCAAAACCAATCACATTGAGATTTAAAAGTATTATCATCAACCAAATGTGGCAAATAATATCGTGCCTTAATTTTTTCTTTTGCTTTTTTATCAAGCTCGTGGATATATTCTCTGTCAGATTTAATATCCGATATATTGTTGCCTACAATTCCAAAATCGATATATCTAAAAAGTTCTATTTGATCAACACCCAAACTATCTGCAAAGCACAGAAAAGAGTATGCTTTTTCCTTGAATTCTTCTCCACAAACTGCAGATGTTACAATCATTATAGAAGACTTATTTTTATGCTTGGCAGAAACAAGTCCTCTTATATTCTTTACAACGTTGGAAAATTCATCAGTACTTCCTTGACATATATCATAATATGTTTCGTGATCAGGTGCGTTCAGGCTAATCTGTATTTCATCTATACATCTACTTGTTGTCAGAAAATCAGACATCTCCTCAGTAAGTCTCGTACCGTTAGTAACAATCTTTACCTTTTTATGATGTTTTTGACATATACGAATAATTTCTTTAAATTTCGGATGTAATAATGGTTCTCCAACTCCTGCAAGCATGACAAAATAGCTTTCAGGAAACTTGTCAAACGAAAACTCCAGCGTTTCTAAAGATATGAAATCCGTATTCAATTTTTTGGCCTGACTAAACTTACTACTATCTGCATTTGTATGATGCGGACACATTTTGCAATGAAGATTGCACAAATCAGTAACATAAATCAGCATCCACAAGGGTCTATAGTTTAATAAGGTTTTTGTTCGTTTATTCATCTTATACTTGAAGTAATTCATCAGCTGTAATGGAGTATAACCATATTGGATTATATTCAAAATCTTATTAAACATATCTTTTCTCCTCGCTTTCACTTATCTAGATAGTCCTCTCCCAGAACCCTTCTTTTTTTAAATGCTGCATGCAGATATAGATTTCCTACTGATGTCAGAAATAATTTAAATTTCCAAAACGGAAGATAACCATTAATGTTGATTCGCGGAACCTCAAGCTGATTTTTTCTATACTTATTACTAAAGTGAAACGGAAGACAAGTAAGTCCCCAAAGATAGTTCTTTCTTTCCATCACGTGAAACACATTCTCATCATATTCTCCCCTAGGATAAACTAAGAAACCTCTTTGCAGTGGCAACTCACATGCTATCAACGGAGTTATTTCCTCTTCTATTTCATTCTCTGATAATCCTTTCAGTTCTTTATGCGTTCGTGTATGGAAAACAAACTCTGCATTTTTATATTGTGTCAAATCAGATGAAGAACAATATCCATTTTCATGCAAAAAATCATCTACTACAGCAACTGTAAATGGAATTCCTTTTTCGTCTAAATAATCCATTGCAGGCATTGCATCAATAAAAGCATCATCAAACATTATTAGTACTTCGTTATTATTTTTATCTTTTTGCGCAAAAAAAGAAGATAATTTTTGAGGATGATATTTCCTAATCACAAACTCAATTTGGTTCTTAAAGTGATTCAATGGTACCTGTAGGAACAAATCATCATTTCCTATTGAGTGGTATACTAATATTAGTTTACTCATAAAAAAAACCTAATTCCTTAAAACATTTTCTAAGTGTTGCCACATTGTCATTATTGCGAATGATTACTTCTTGCTGTCCAAGAATTCTCGCTTTAAGATTATTTTTAGTAAGTCGATTAATATAAAGTACATTTTTTACAATTAAATTAGCCTCATCTGCAACAAAGACATATCTCAGAATATCTTTATGAATTCCTTCAACGCCAAGAGTTGTCGACACAATTGGCAATCCAACTAAGCTGGCTTGTAGAATCTTATTTTTAACCCCTGCTCCAGCTAAAATAGGACAGATAAAAATATCATTATTTCTGAGGGCACCTCTCATATCTTTAACATACCCTGTAAAATGTACTCTTTTGCTCTCATAGCATAACAGTTCGTCAGTGCAATTTGCTCCAATTATTTCTAACTTATACTGTTCCGGAAGAAGAGGCATAATTTGTGTAATCAAGTATTTTGCAGCAATAATATTAGGCGCATAATCCATAACCCCAAAAAATGTCAACCTATTTCTTTGATCTACCGCCGAAATCGTAATATTATTACTGCACCAAACATCAGTTTCAATACTGTTATTCATAACATGTATGTTATTTTTTAACCCAGGCGCTAAATTAAGAAGATAATTTTTGTCATCTTCAGAACATATTACAACCGGTGCATTCTGTTTACAAATTTTAGGTTCATATAGCCTATGTTTGTAATACTCTTCAATTGCTAAAAGTTTTTTAGTTCCATGCTCCTTTTTACTTATTCTTTCGTAATACTTTGTCAAGCTGTCGGTTATATCAACAATAGTAGAAACACCTTTTTGTTTTCCTAAATATGCATATTGTGCCATACGTAATCGTTTGATGTATATAAGATCGTACTCTTTTTCACATAAACAACTTTCTATTGTATCTTTCATTTTTTTTGACCTACAATACGAAACACGCAGTGGAATCGGGAGTAACAAGCCAAAAAAACAGTTCAGCAGTGATTTCCATTTTGGTTGTTTTATCCACCTAATATCCACAATATATGATTTACACCTTTCCAATTCAGAAACATCATAATCATTGTAGACAAATGACACCAGTGTCACCTCATGTCCCATCTGTTGCATTGCTCTTATTATATTTTGAGTTCTAATTCTACCCATTGAGTTTGGTGGCGAGGGAGCAATATAAAGAATCCGCATATACAGTTTCCTCCTCGTAATAATTCGTATAAATCTCTCTGTTCAGCTTTCCATATTCTTCTAATCGTTGCTTATTCTTAAGTAAGTCAATAATTTCATTAACAATATCCTCATCTGAATCCTTTATGATAGTACCTGAACAACTATGCAATCCCTCAGCTCCGATAGTAGTACTTAATACCGTTTTAGAATGAGCCCAATACTCCAATATTTTTATCCGGGTTCCACTTCCAAAATATACTGGAACTACTGCAAGCCAACATTTAGACAGAATATCCATCTTCATATCCTCTTCAACATTTTCAATTATCTCTACACCATATTCCTTTGCGTATTCATGCAAGTCATCTGGAACTGATGAACCCAAAATAATTAATTGAAAGTCATTTATACGTTCTTTAACTCTTGAATAAATCTTTTCAAAGAAACGCACCAAACCATAATGATTTGGCTTCCATGATAAATTTCCAACAAACACACATGTCGGTTTACTAAACCACTCACTACTTTTTCTGTTAACGATACCTTTACTAGAGAACGTATTCTCTACAACAGCAAAATTCTTATTTTTACTATTCTGAAATGCGATTTGACAATCTCTATCGCTCACAAAATAGCACAGATTTGCTTTTTCCCATGCGAACAGCTCAAATCTTTTCACACAGTACGCTTCTCTTGTCATAAATGCTCTTAAATAGAACACACTATTTTTAGCAGTGCGTTCTTGTAATTCATATTCAATATTATGATCATCAAAGACAATAGGAATATCATATACATGCTTCACATATTGCATAGTCGACAATTCTTCGCAGAAAACCAGCTTGATATCATGATTTGCAAGAATGTCATTTATTTTGTCTTGCATCTCTGCTGAATAGTATTGATGTAATACAATTGCTTGATTTTTAGCCATTGCATTCATAGCAGTTTTGATCAAACTTGCTTTTGTTCTAACAAAGTCAAAACCAATTATTTCCTCAGCATAATCTTTTAATTCAGCAGTCCTTGTGTTTCCGAATTTTTTATCCCAATATCCGAGAAGAATAATATCATAATATTTACTTAAAAAACGAATCCACGCACGACTTCTAATAGCACCACCACTAAACGCTGGGGCGGGAATAAATTTTGTTATAACAACTGCTTTCTTCATTATTATCCTTCTTTTATCCTAACCCGGATAAACCGGAAAAGTTCTTTGCAATTCCTCCACGTTTCAAGTACAATAAAGAAAAACGTTGGAGGATGTGTTCATGTTACTTACGGATAAATACGCTGACAAGATTTATGGCACGCTCACTTGTTATGACCGCATGATCATCCAGGGTTACATCCCTGGATGGAGCCATGCCGAAGGCATGACCGGCTACCTGAACGCCAACCGCATCCGTATTTTTGATTTTGCAGATTTCTCCCAGCCCCTTACAGATCAGATCCGCGCAAATGCCCAGCGTATCGCAGATGAAAACGGCATTGAAATCGAGTTCATCTGTAAGCTCCGGGCTTTCCGCAAAGATGACCAGATTCAGGAAATCATCCATAAAACCGGAAAGACTGAAGGGCTGGTCCATATCTTTTCTGCCATGGAACAGTGCAATACTTATAAGCCATGGCATGACAAGGCCACAGGGAAGACATTCCTTAAGTTTGACCAGAGCAAATGCCTCCACTATTATTTCTATTTCATTGACAAAGAATTTGGGCTCTGTTACCTCCGTGTCCCGACCTGGGCTCCTTTCCGTCTGCAGTTCTATATGAATGGTCACAACCTCCTTGCCAGTAAGCTGCAGAAGAAAGGGATCACTTACCGCATGCACGATAATGCTTTCCTGGAGATCTCGGATGTGGAATCCGCCCAAAAACTCTCTGACAGGATTAACCCGGAAGACCTCCATAAGGTTCTGGATGTTTTCGCCAGACGCTACTGTCCAGCCCCGGAAACACTCGGCCTCACCTACACATGGACTGTCCAGCAGATTGAATGTGCAACAGACGTCATGTTCAAACAGCCAGGCGACCTGGAACCCCTTTATGACGAGATCATCCGGACGGCAATCTTTACGGTAAAGCCGGACAACATCGCCACCTTCCTGGGACAGCATATTACCTATAACTGTAAGAAAGAAGTCGGCACGAACTATAACCAGCGGATCCTCGGAACGAGAATCAAACACCATATGGGTGATGTATCAATCAAAATGTATGATAAGTTTGGTCATGTCTTACGGATAGAAAGCACCTGCAATGATATTGGGACTTTCCGGGTAAAACGGAAAGTGGAACACAGGGACGGCAGTTCATCGGAACAAAAGGCTCCATTGAAAAAAAGCATTTACAGCCTTTACCAGCTGTTCACGATTATGAAAGCTGCAAACTACCGGTACCTGGAATTCATCTCATCTTTCGATGACCACAGCGGCGGGAAGGAAAACCTTACAAAGGTTACCGATTCCGTTGTGGACAAGGGGCGCTCTTACCGCGGACTGAATTTCTTTGCGGAGCGTGACCTGCATGTGCTGGAAGTGATCAGCCGGGGCGGGTACATGACTTTCGGGATGCAGGGAAAGGATATCCGCCAGCATTTTGAAAATATCAGTCCGTCAGCCATGTCCAGGATATTTAAACGTCTCCGTCTCCATGGGATCATCGAGAGGGTGCAGGGCACTTATAAATACTTCGCCACTGCCTATGGCAAAGAAATCATTGCCGCAGGACTTACTGTTAGGAACCTTGTGCTTATACCAGCATTGGCATAGGTATTTTTCTCACACAGAAATTTTGCCATTTTGCGTCAAAAATCATTGTTAAGTGGCCTAATAAGCATAATATACGGTCAACGACATAAACTAATCATTTTGTGTGGCAAAAACAGACCTAGAGCGTGATTAGTGATTAGCAGACACTGGTTCTTAATGTATCGTATCAAGTATTTCTTAAATCTGATTACCTTATTCTTGTACTTTGCATATAGTAGATGTCCATATTTTTTCTGAAAGTGGTTGAATTCTACCTAATCTCTTCTGGCAAGTATTTGACTATTTCCCCAAAATCCGTTTGCAAAACTTCACAAATCCGCTCAAGAACCTACATAGTAACTTCTTGGTCTCTTTTCATTCTTGTCATAGTATTAGGTGCAATATCTGCCGCTCTACGCAATTCCGCTGTGCTCATCTTTTGTCTATCAACGGTTTCCATAGCTTGTTATAAGAAATAGCCATTTTATTACTCCTATTCACCGAGACAAATTCAAGTATGACGCATGTCATTTATTATATCGCAACATTGTTTATTTGTCTACCATATTTTCGCAATAAGTTACGAATAATCATCTCTAAAACATGATAGAGTACTCTCGAAAATTCAGAAACCTTGAAAATGCCCGGTTTCCGGGATGCCTCTTTTTTCTTTTACCTCAAACTTTTCTTTTATCTTTTGTATACACCACTTTACAACTTTTTGAAAAATAAAATAACGCACAAGACACTTTCTCAT
>ERZ778516.1486-NODE-1486-length-17580-cov-7.136320_pt1 | contig 17580 bp, 9 predicted proteins | sample MGYA00510342_ERZ778516 | MGnify/ENA primary metagenome ERZ778516 (study PRJEB29527, sample SAMN07138961) | mouse gut metagenome | material: feces | host: mouse | place: China:Nanjing | collected 2016-01-25 ... | reverse complement strand
ATTTATCAGTCAATTAAATATGTATCAGAATATAGTAAATGATATTTTGTGCCATTCTGATGATAAACCAACAATTGGACTTTTATTGGTTAAGGGTAAGAATAAAACTGTGGTGGAATATTCTTTGTCTGGTTATCAGAACCCGATTGGTGTAGCAGAATGGCAAAATCAGCTTACGCAATCTTTGCCAGAGGAGCTGCAGAGTAGTTTGCCTTCTATTGAGGAAATAGAAAGAGAATTGGAATAACGGCAAAATTGATAAAAAAAGTGAAACGGCCGTTGCACAAATGAGATAATAGCTGTGATTAATGGATAGTGGCTTAAATCAATTCGGTTTAAGCTGCCGATTATTGAAAATGATTTAAGTATAGGTTTGGACAATGGTGAACATATTGAGACAGTTGTCTTGATGTCAAAAGTGAAGTAGTAAGGGAGCCACAAATAGTTTGAAATCAAGGGATTCTGAGGATGTTGCTCTGAATGGGGCAGATTCCCGGAATTCCTTTTTTGCTGTTGCTCCAATAAAGCTGACCACCGCAAAAACACAGGTGGAGGCTACGGAAACGCTTTTTGGCTTATTGAGGCTGTAGGTTTGTTGGAATAAAAATCCTCAGTCTGCATTCTGTCAAAAAGTACAGCAAAATGTTATAAAGATGTTGTAAAAGCTACTGTAATATGCTATTATTATGCTGGTAGAACGTCAGTGTATATTTTTGAAAGAGGTACTGATAATGAGTTTTGCAGAGGATATTAAGGAAATGCGCAGGAAAGCATTTATGACTCAGGAAGATTTTGCTAAAGAATTGGGTGTTTCCTTCGCTACTGTAAACCGCTGGGAAACCGGTAAAGCTAAACCTAATCTAAAAACCATGAAGCTGATAGACGAGTACTGCAAGAAGAACTCAATTGATTTTGACGTTAGTGAAATATCAGATTAATGGATAGTATGTAAGTGAGGGGTGAATTATGGCAAGACAGGCACCATTTACAGAATATGAAGCAGTGTTGCTGCTGGATGCATATCTCCGGACAGTGTCTGGCGATGCATTGCGACGGGATGCCGTGAAGGATTGTTCAGATGCTTTAAGGCGCATGGCGATTAATAAGGGCATGGAGATAGAGGATGCTTATCGAAATACGGGCGGCATTTCTTTTCAAATGGCAAGCATGGAGTCAGCCTATCGTGGAGAAACGATAACAAAACCGGCAACGAAACTGTTTACAGAAACGGTTTCCATGTACAGGAATGACCGCAAGAAATACGAAGGGCTATTGAAAGAGGCAAAGTTAATGGCTGATGGCAAACATAATGGCGAAGCGGCTTTTATGTCTTGGCTTTCAAAGAAAATATCACCTGCACAGCTTTCAGAGTTGTATATGGTGTTCCAGGAAATAGAGCAGCAGGCGAAAAAAGCTAAAATCGTGAAAAAGTCTCTTTATGAGAATGCGGATATTGCTGTTTTTAAGAAAATCTGCAGCAATATTGAACAAAGTAAGGTATTTAAGTTCACGCATAAAAGACAGATGGGAAGGATAAATTCTGCCCTGAATTATCTCATCCAGTATGCTCAGGATGGATCATCATTGTCAGATGGACGGATGCAAATTGAAAAGGAAAACAAGTCGTCTGTGGAAGACAGAGAGTTTTCCACTGCAAACGGGAGAAAATATAAGCGGGATGATAAAGAAGGATTTTATCAATGGATGCTGAATGATCAGCATATGGCAGAGGTGACCTGCAGAGGATATGTCTCTGCGATTCGTGGTGCAGAAAAGTATGCGGAGGAACATTCGCTTGTGTCCATCAGCCTTTTTGGAGCGACGGCGGCAGAAGCGAGAAAAACAGCAGATGCTCTTTTTGAAGATGCTGAATTTATTGAGAAAAACGAGGGTCAGCATAATCGTTTCCGCGTAGCCATCACAAAGCTGCTGGCATATCTGGGAGAGGACTGGACGGTGCAAGACAGCTCTTTTTCTGCGAAAAGAATGAATACCTCGCCTCAGAAAGATGATGTTCAGGTAGATGTAAAGCCCTATGAAACTGTGCTTATACAAAAGTTCCCACGAGGATACCGCTTGGGTTCATCCATTGAAATGAGAAAATTCCGTCGGTACTTTGAAGAGATCAACGAGAATGCGCTAGAGCAGGAAGCTGATGAAATTGAGAAGATAATCGGCCTTTGCGGAATAGAACACGAGAGGCGTGTCTATGCTCCGGAAACAATGTTAAGCGAGGAACTGCGAGATAGACTGTTTGACTTTATCGACAAAAGCTTTGAAGAAGGAAAGACAGTCGTATATTATGAGGCTCTTTTCAGAGAATTCTCGGAGGAGTTCCTTGATCAGAACATTTATGACGGAGAAATGCTGAAGGCCTATATCACATACATGGCCGGAGACAGGTATTTCATAGCGAGGAGCTACCTGTCAAATGAGAGGCAGTCATCGGTTGATCCTATAGATGATGTCCGCACTTGCCTTAAAGAACACGGTCTGCCTCTGGAAGTCGATGATCTTTGTAAGACACTCTCCCACATACCTTCCGACCGAATCAGAACGCTTTTAGGTACACATGGTGAGTTCGTGCGGAACAGCAAGGGAGAGTACTTCCATGCGGATTCGTTCTCTGTGACGGATGAAGAACTTGATAATATTGCAGCTCTCATAGATGAAGAGATTAAGAGTCATTCATTTATCAGTGGGAATGAACTATATGATGCAGCAAAAGGAAAGTATCCGTACATTTACGAGAGAAACGCAATGTTCTCTGTGATTGGATGGAGAGATGCGCTCAAATATAAGCTTGGAGATAAGTTCTCTTTTACGGGAAATATTATCAGCAGCAAGGATAAAGAATTATCCATGAGCGATGTTTTTACCGCATATGGTGCAGAACAGGAAAGATTCACACTTTCAGAGCTTCTTGCATTTGCGAAGAATATGGGCTCAACAATATACTTCGATGCTTTATACCAGAATGCTGCCAGAATCAGCCAGGAACAGTTTGTATCCAGAGACGGTGTGAGCTTTCGGGTAAAAGAGACGGACAAGGCGCTGGAGCGCTTCTGTACGGGAAGCTATCTTGCCTTACCGGAAATAACAGACTTTGGAATCTTCCCGGAGGCTTCTCATCCGTGGACGCCATACCTTCTGGAGCATTATGTGGCATTTCACAGTAAACGCTACTATCTGATGCATGGCGGATATAACAGGAATACGGTTGTTGGTGCGATGGTCAAAAAAGAAAATGTTTATGAAAGCTTTGATGACCTGATTGTAGATGTCCTTACGGAAAGTGGAGTAACGCTTCAAAAGGAAGATGCGCTTAATTACCTTTTCGACAAAGGGTTCATTGCCCGGCGCACCTACACCGGGATAGAAGCATTAATGATAAAAGCACGGGCAAAGCGAAACAAGAAGGAGAAATGATGCTATGTATTCATATAGCTGGGATACAGAAACAGGCGGACTATTGCTAAACAGCTCTCAACTGAATTTCAGTAAAGAGCCAAGGCCTGTTTATTACAAGGAGTTAGACATATTAGGGTTTGATCAGTATTGGCAATATGACCGGAATGATACATACCCTTACATGTGGGCTGAAGCCAACAACTACTACTACCGAGGACGACTCGTAGCCAAAACGAAGGGGGGATCAATCTATACCGCGCCAGAAATAATTATAGTGGAAAATCCGGAACCGGAAGGTATGCCGCTTCGATTTGTAGATATTCTGGCGATGGTTGAAAAGAATCGAGACTTTCTTGAAAAGTTGGTACAGGATACGATAAAGAAGATATATAACACCTATGTGGAATACCGAGAAAAAGTTGATGTATTTTATGTGGCTTTTAGCGGTGGAAAGGATAGTGTTGTTGCATTAGACCTTGTTCAGAGAGCTTTGCCACATAACAAGATAAAGGTTTTGTTTGGCGATACAAGGATGGAGTTTCCGGACACATACGATGTCGTAGATAAAATAGAAAAAGAATGCAGAGAGGAAGGGATTGATTTTCTAAGATCAAAAAGTGATTTTGATCCTGAATATACATGGGATAAATTCGGACCACCAGCGCAAACGATGCGTTGGTGCTGTAGTGTTCACAAAACGGCACCTCAGATTATAAAACTGAGAGAATATACGGAGAATCCTCATTTTCGAGGAATGGCTTTTACTGGAATCAGAGGTGATGAGAGTGCCTCTCGAAGTGAATATGAGGAAGTTAGTTTGGGGGAAAAAATACGGGGACAATACAGCTGCCATCCTATTTTGGAATGGAATTCAGCAGAGCTGTTTATTTACATATACGAAAGGAACCTAATACTTAACGAGGCATACAAAAAAGGCAATAGCCGAGCAGGATGTCTTGTTTGTCCATTGGCTACATCAAAAAATATGTTTTTCAAGGAGCAATCATATAGTGTTGGGGACGATGGTAAGAGAACAACGACAACCTTCAATGATATTATTCTGAAAACAACGGCGAAGGAATTATCTTCAGAAGCAGCAATAGAAGAGTTTATGAACATAGGAGGATGGAAAGCGAGGAGAAGCGGAAAAGAGCTTTCATTTGCCAAGGATTACAGCATTGAGAATTATGAAAAGGGCGTATTGTCGATAAAACTATTACGCCAGCTGACAGATTGGAAAGAGTGGATAAAGACAATCGGAGATGTCAATTATCTTGAAAATGGAAATGTTGAGATAATCTATGAGGGAAAGCCATATTTGGTCATTGTAGAGGAGAAAGATAGTGAGACAGATTTTATCGTAAATATCGGAAGTAATACGAAGAACGATATCTACTTTATGTCTGCTCTCAAAACAGTAATAAGGAAGTCAGCATACTGCATTGGATGTAGGGTATGTGAAGCCAATTGCCCTAACGGATTTATCAGTATGCACGATGGCATAGTAAAAATAGATGATAAGTGCGTAAAGTGCAAAAAGTGTCATGATGTATTTCATGGCTGTCTGGTTGCTAATTCAATGAGGTTACCGAAAGGAGAAAAGAAAATGGGAAGCATTGATCGATACGGGAACATGGGAATTGAGTATTCATGGGTTGTTGAGTACTTTAAGAAGAATGATGAATTTTGGGATTCTCCACATGGTCTGGGCAAAAACATGGTCAAAAATCTCCGTGCCTTTTTGAATGATAGCGAAGTCACAATAAAAGGAAAGTATTCGAATTTTGGCCAATGCATAGAGAGAATAGGAATTGAAATGCCATTAGCATGGGCGTTGATGGCGTGCAACCTTGCTTATACATCAGAGTTTAATTGGTGGATCAAGAATATCGGACCGTCCTACTCTTACACGCCGGATGAAGTGTTGTCAATGCTTGACGATACTATGAGTACAAATTCACGCTCCCATATTGTCTCGGCATACAAGAACATATTTATCTCCAACAAGATTCTTGGAAATGAAATCGGAATGGGAGTTTGTGACTATGAAATAAAGGGAAACAAGAGATATTGGAATTCAGTAGTGCGGTCATCCTGGGCGAATCCTGAGCCGACTGTGATACTTTATTCCTTATACAAATTTGCTGAGGCATGTGGAGACTATTATCAGTTTACTCTCAGCCGTCTGTTGGACAAGGATGTCGAGAGCGATGGGGTAAGTCCTACAGAAATCTTCTGTCTTGAAAGAGGAGCAATGGAAAAGATACTGACAGGATTGAATATCAACCATCCGGATTTTATTACGGCACAGTTCAATCTTGGTTTGGATACGATTACACTTAACGCTGACAAGACATCCGCTGATGTGCTGGCGTTATTCTAAGGAGGCTTTTACCGATGTTAGAGAATTACAGACATTATTTTGACATTGATCCGGACTACTTCCCGGCAGTAAATGAAGCAGTCATTAATAGTAAGCCGGACATGTGGAAGAAGTTCTTCCCTCACGAGACCTTTATCAAACTGGTCAAGAATACCGTCAATATGCTCGACCGGAAACAGAAACTCTCCATCTGGGTGGAGGGTGCATATGGCACGGGTAAATCCCACGCTGTTCTGACGTTGAAGAAGCTGCTTGATGCCGGTGCGGATGACACAAAGGCGTACTTTGAGAAGTACGGCATGGACAACGACCTCTGCAATAACCTTCAGAGGATTAAGAATAGCGGTAAGGTTTTGACTGTGCATCGGTATGGTTCTTCAAACATTCATGGAGACAATGACCTTGTTCTGGCTATTCAGGAGAGCATAGAAAGGGCTTTTGACCTTGCTAGAATTGAGAACAAAGGAAAGGATTCTTTGAAGGAATCTGTAATTCGTTATCTTTCGGATGCAGAAAACAAGCAGAGTTTTAATGTCTATGTCAAGGGCAGCTATGCCAATCTCTTCGGCGGAGATGATGTAGATGCAATCGTTGAGAAGCTCGGAACATATCAGGACAATGCCCTGCATGCCTTGATGGAAAAAATCTTTAAGGTAGCAAGAGAGCGTCAGATCCGTGCATTTTCCATGACAGCAAGCGATCTCTCCGAATGGATTAAGGAAATCATAGCGGCAAATGATCTGAAAGCTATTGTGTTTATTTGGGATGAGTTTACGGAATATTTCTATAACAACAGCAGAAATCTTACCGGATTTCAGGAGCTTTGTGAGTTAAGCGAAACGGAGCCGTTTTACTTTATTCTGGTTACGCATGTCAGTTCCGGTCTTTTTCATGAAGGCGACAAGGATTTTATCAAACTGAACGGCCGATTTGTGAATCCTCATAGTCTGATAAGCCTTCCGGAGAATATTGCGTTCCAGCTTATGGGCGCGGCGATGGAGAAGAATCAGGATAAGGCTGTGCTGGACGATTGGGAAGACGTGGCGGATGACCTAGCTGACCGTACAAAAGAGTCACGTAAGATTGTGAAAGGAATTGCCAATATCAAGGATCAGGAGATGCTGGATATTCTTCCGATTCATCCGTACACGGCTCTTCTTCTCAAGCATATCTCATCTGCTTTTGATTCGAACCAGAGAAGTATGTTTGACTTTATCAAGAACGACCGAGGGGATGAGATAAAAGGCTTCCAGTGGTTTATTGATAACTACGGACCGGAAAACGACAATCCTCTTTTGACAATAGATATGCTCTGGGAGTTCTTCTACGACAAGGGAAGGGACTTCTTGGCGCATGATATCAGGACTGTGTTGGATTATTTCACTCGCAGCGTAAACCAGAAGCTGGACATGGATGAGAAGCGCATCCTCAAGACGGTATTGCTTCTTCAGGCTATTTCCCAGCATGCGGGGGATTCCGTAGAGCTTTTCATTCCGAACGAAAAAAATGTGGATCATGCGTTTGAGGGTTCCGATCTTGACGGAGGAGCGGCTGGACGCTGCGCTGAAAAGCTTGTAAGGGATAAAGTCCTATTTAAAAAGCAGCTGGGCAATGGCAAGTTCCAGTATAACGCTTATGTGAATGAAGTAAGCGGAGCGGAACTGGATAAGTTTAAGGAAGAGATAGACAGAAAGACCACAACTGCTCTGATCACTGAGCAGCTTACGGATAAGACCACCGTTACTGAGGCGATTACACTTGGAGGCGCTCTTAAGATACGCTATGAGCTGAAGTATGTATCTTCAAGTGATTTTGATCAGACAATCAGAACGCTTCGAAACAGAGAGGCAGAATTCGAAAATAAGATTTCGGCTGTAGTCTGCTTTGCGAAGAGTGAAATGGAAGCCTCAATGCTTTCCAAGAAGATTCAGGATGCCGTCAAAGACGGAAGCTTTCATATGGTCTTTATCGATACGACCATCAATCCGTTCGGACAGGATGGTTATAGCCAGTACAGAAATGAAATGGCTCAATCTATGTATCAGCAGGGCAAGGACAATACTCTTGCCGCTCAGTATTCGAGCAATGCAAAGGACGCTCTCAAAAAGTGGAAGACACGTATAGCTGGTGGGGAGTTCATTGTTTACACAGAGAAAAAACCGGATGGCGAGCGGGCTACATCAATAGACATTCTTATGTCCGTGCTTCAGGCAATCAATAAGGAGAAATTTCGGGATTGCTTGGAGGCTGCGTACAATGTGCTTCCTACTATGTATACGCCATCGAGCCTTAAACTTGGCGTCGAATGTGGTGCGAACAGAGTCACAAGGCAGACCTTTTCTTCCGGTAATGTAACAACGAAACTTGAGACCGCTTTGAAGGAAGCCTGGGATGATCCGGCATATTGGGAGACGCATCCGAACATTCTGATTTCAAGGATTAAACTTGAGGTAGACAAAGCAATTGCTGATGCCTTTGAGTCGGCTGGTAGAGTCTCAATACGTTCCATATACGAGGTACTTAAAGGAAAACCTTATGGATTTATGCCATGTAATCTTTCGGCGTTCATTCTTGGGTTTGTCCTGAAAGAGTACATAGACGGTGCATACAGCTGGAGCGATGGCCTTACCAATGATGCTCTTAATCTGGAAAAGCTGAAGGAGATGGTTGCGGAAATCATTAATCTCCAGATAACGCCGAATCCGAGATATAAGGATAAGTTTATTGTTGCCATGACTCCGGAGGAGAAGGCATTCAATGAAGCGACATCTATTGCATTCGGTATTCCGTTGAATCTTTGCACATCCATCGAACAGACCAGAGAGCGTATCCGTAACAAGATGAAGGAGTATTCATTCCCGATATGGACGCTCAAGAAGATTATAGGTGATGTCAGCCTCAAAACTGACTCAAAAGTGATCTCGGATCTGATTGACAATTATTGCGGCATTGCGAACAGTAACAATATCGGTGGTTCTAAAACGGATAACACTATTGCACTGGAAATCGGCAAATTATGCATGAAGTATGCTGACGCTTCTGCTGATTTGAAAACCTTGCTGACGAAGGAAAACTGTACCGAAGGTATGAAGAAATACCTCGAGGACTTCGGGAACGGCGAGTTGGTTAAGCTGGCGTCTGAAGTTGGTGATAATGGACAGTATATTAATGTCCTTCGGAGCAAGTTCGATGCTGATGCAGCGAATTGGGTATGGAATGTCGATACCGCAGAGCAAAAAATCAAGGAAGTTATTCTGGAATACAGAATTATTGTTGAGAGCAACAAGGTAATTGCAAAGAACATCTCATTTGCGAACACCATCAGAGAGTGGTGCGACAAGTGTAACTATATTCGCATCTCTTTCGCATTAGCCAAGAATCATTTTGGCGGACTCGAATCATTTATGGAAATGCTTCACAATATGAAGAAAGCCGGAACATTGCTTGATTCTCAAAAGCAGAAATTTCTTGATCTTCTCATCGCAAATGAAGAGACATTCAATCAGTTCTACAACAATCAGGCAGATCTATTTAAAACCGTATGCGCATATTATCTAGAGGGTCTGACCGAGGAGGAAATCAGGGCGTTTTACCAGACGATTCCTGCCGGAACCTTTATTATGGATAAAGCCGCATATACCAATACGGTCGATGCGAAAGCAAAAGAATACCGCAGTTCTCTTGGAAACGAGCAGTTGAAAAAGCTTTGGTTGGAAAAAACCAAGTCAACATCGCCGAGAGAATGGTCTAGAAAACATCTCATGCCGATACTCTGTCTTGTTCCGGATAACGAGGTGCAACAGGCACGGGCTGCTTTCGGGACGTTGAATAAGAATCATCCTGACGGAACCGCTATTGAAAAAGCCAAGGAGTATCTTGAGAAAGCCTCATTCTATGGACTGCTTGAAGATCAGGCTGCGCTTGACAGGATTTTCACGGAAACGATTATTAAGGGCTTTGCGGTAATGCTGACGGATGTGGAAGAAGTAAAACGCTATTTGGATAGCCGCATTTCAACCGATCCATATGACTGGTTTGGTCTTCCGGAAGTTGATAAGAAGCTTCAGCAGATGGCGGAAGCCAAGTACAACCAGGGTGGATCTTCAAAGGCACTTGAGAAGATCGACAATATGGATGTTGAGGAAGTGAAGCGTTATCTGAAGGAACTGATTAAGGATAACATGACTGTTGGTATGGAGATTATCAAGGGTAATTGAGGTGATTCAGAATGGATTTAGCTGAATGCAAAAAGAAAATAGACAGGTTTCTGTCGAAAGACAATGTTCAACCTTTGATTGTGGATGTACAGAATCATAAGGACTGGAGCGATTTGATGGTGCATTACAATGTAGGAACTAACACTATTATAAAGGCATCGGATTATTGCAAAAAAGATGAGTTTCCACAGATAGACAGACTCTTTCATGATTTGGAAACAAAGGACGGCACATCGTTTGTCACCAGCTTGACTTCGTTTCTAAAACTGCGTGGCGAGCAGGAGCTAAGGAAAGTTATCAGCGAGATTCTTTCTATGACCACGGCAGGGCATGTGGTTGTCGTAACCTACCAATGCCACAGATATATGGATTTCAAAGATCCGCGCTTACAGCCTCGCATTGCTGTACTTGATGGCGAGGAACAAACATCACCGGAAATCTACCTTTCGTCACCGGGGCTGTCACTTAAAGGTGTCCAGACAATCAATGGGATAGATTCGTTTTCTGTTTCGGTTGAAAGTACTTCTTCTGATAAACTGCTTATTTTTACCAGCAAGGAGAAGGCTGATTATCCCAAGGCACTGTATCGTATCATTGGATTGTCCAAAGCATATGATGCTCTGTTGCAGAAAGATCCAAAGACTTCCGAACTGAGTGAGGCTATTGGTACGGATGAACAGTGGAAGTATGCACTTGGATTGTTTGAAACGAAACCGGACTGGATTGCTGTTATTGACGGTGAATTTGGCAATCACATGACTCTGGAAATCCATGTGCAGAATTATAACAGAATGGCTCCAAATCATTTGTGGCTGTACTTTGTTGGATTAAAGCTTTTTGGAGCAAAGAATAATTGGTGCCTTAATTATGCGTCCGCGAGATCATCAGGTTTACGCGAACTGATTTCCAATGTTTACCGTGGTATTTTGAACAAAAATGTCAAGGATGCGGATTTCTGGGATTGTTATGAAAGCCGCAAAATGCTTCTTAATCAGATAGGGAATCCTTCAGCGGAACTTACAGCCTACTGTAAAGTGGCAGTTGGCAAAGGGAAAAACGCCATTTATTACCTGACGGACAATACCGAGCAGGAAAAGGAGGCTATTTTTACATTCATTGATCAGTACGGAGAGGAGTATAAGCGGGACGAGCTTATGGGGATACTTAAGAGAGTTTATCCCGATCTTTTTGCATACCTTCAGCCGTACAGATTTAGAAATGAACTTCTGGATAATTATTTTCAAGATTACAAATATCAGAAGGTTATTAACAAAATCCTTCCGGAATTTGAGGCGATCGTATTAGAACAGGCTGAAAAGAGAGAATACAATCTAATTCTCGAACCACGCTCCTCAAAGATAGAAAAAATCAGCACAAAGGACTCTCTGTTGTATTTTATGGATGCTATGGGTGTAGAGTATCTTGGCTACATTATGTCGGTATGCAGAGAGCTTCAGTTAAATGCAAAAATAATCGTGTGCCGTTGTGAGCTTCCATCTATTACCAGTCGGAACAAGGAGTTTCTTGAACTGTGGGATGAGAAACAAATCGTCTCCATCAAAGATATCGATGATATCAAGCACCATGGCAAGTTTGACTACGACTATTATAGTAATTCGAAGTTGCCGTTGCATCTCATGAAGGAAATGGAAACCATCCATGACACCTTGGAGAAAATCAGAAACAAGTTGATTGGCGGCGGTACGGTTAAACGCGCTGTGATGATTGCGGATCATGGAGCCAGCAGACTTGCCGTTCTCCATGATACTGAGAATGTATGGGAGATGCAAGAAAAAGGACAACATTCAGGAAGATGCTGTCCTAAGAGTGATGTGGATGTTCAACCGGATTATGCTACGGATGCCGGTGATTTCTGGGCATTGGCAAACTATGATCGTTTCAGGGGTGGCAGAAAAGCTAATGTGGAAGTACATGGTGGTGCCACGCTCGAGGAGATATGCGTTCCGATTATTGAACTGACATATTCAGATGGAAAGATTGAGGTTCATCTCATGCTTGTAGATGCAGAAGCGGTCGATTTTACAGGTGTATTGGAAATCGAAGTCAGCTTCCGTAAGAAGGCTGCCATCAAGATATTCATGACGGCAGAGCTTTCGGATGTAAGCATAACAGTTGATGGAAAGAGCTATGAGGCTGAGCCGCTTGGGAGTGGTTTTTATCGGGTGGATATGCCTGATCTGAAAAAGCCGGGAACTTATTCGGTAGATGTGTATTCCGGCGACAATGTCGTTGCTGAAAAACTGACACTTATTGTTAAGCGTGAAGGCCAGCGTGAGAAAGATCTGTTGTAGGAGGAATTTGGTCATGGAAAATAAACTTCGGGAATGCTTCGAAGATATGGTGGTGTATAAAGATTTGAAGAAAAGTAACTTCTTCTCATCTCTTGGATTACCTTCTTTCTTGAGAGACTGGGTTCTTAAGAAATTTGAGGATGATGAGGGTAATTACGATGTTGAGGAAGTAACAGACTTCATCAAGACATATCTCCCGCAAAAAGAAGAGTGGATTAGCATAAAGAATAGAATCATCTATGAAAATAAGCGTGTGAAGATTCTCACCAAGGTCGGAATAGATATTGATATCCGAACCGGAGAAATATCATTCTCTCTTCCCAATTTTGGTTTGACAAACAGGGAAACAATCATTGAAACGCCTGTATGGGAACAGTATAAGAATGAGCTTACAAACGGTCAGGAAACTTGGGGAGTGATTGAACTTGGGTACCGTTTACCGGATGATACAGCAAAACCCAAGATTCCCGGCAAGATTAAAATGACTGGCTTCACTAATTTCTGCCCGTACACAGCCGATCTTGATTATTACAAAGATGTTCGTGCGGAATTTGACATCTCCGAGTGGATCGATGTCCTGCTTGGAGCGATGGACTACAATGCTGCCGGATATAAGAATGAAGAAGAAAAACTGGCAATGCTTACCCGTTTGCTTTCGTTTATTGAGAAGCGGCTTAACCTTCTTGAACTGGCACCGAAAGGAACCGGCAAATCCTATGTTTTCGGAAACGTAAGCAAATATGGCTTGCTGACTGACGGTGGCAAGATTACCCGTTCAAAGATGTTCTATGATGTAAGTCGCCGAGCTCCTGGCTTCATAGTTGGAAACGATTATGTTGCTATTGATGAAGTTAAGCTGGTCACCTTTAATGATATTAGCGAGATGCGCTCCATTATGCAAGGGTACATGGAGCGAGGGCGGTTTAACATAAGTGGCTATGAGGGAGAGTCCTTTGCCGGAGTTGTGTTACTCGGAAATATCTCGATTGATAACATGGATGAGTACACAAGTATGTTCTCGGAACTTCCTACGCTTTTTCAGGAAAGTGCTCTTATAGATCGTATTCATGGATTTATTAAGGGCTGGGATATTCCGGAGATGAAGGATAACCTGAAAGTTTCTGGATGGGCTTTGAATTCCGAATACTTCTGCACTGTTCTTCATATGCTTCGGGATGACGCGAGTTACAGAGCCATCGTTGACCAGATTGTCGATGTTTCCGAGAATGCATATGTAAGACATACAGAAGCGGTGAAAAGGATAACCACGGCATATTTGAAACTCCTATTTCCTCATGTCCGTACAGCAGAGGATGTTGATCTGAAGCTGTTTAACCGCTATTGTCTCAGACCTGCCGTGAATATGAGAAAGATAATCTGGCGACAGCTTTCGATTCTTGATGCTGAATATAAAAAGGACGATAAGCAGATGCCTACTTTTACTGTAAAGGAACCTAAGAATGAAGTATGAGTGCGTAGTGTGCGGAAAGGATAATCTGGATAATGATACAATCGGGATCAATAAGAAACTTTTGGGAACGGAGATCCTAAACTTTTATTGTATGGATTGCCTTGCAGATTATCTGGAATGTACGGTTGACGAGCTATTGGAAAAGATAGAGGAATTTAAGGCTGAGGGCTGCAAACTCTTTATGTAAGGAATGATTATGAAGCAGTATGTTTATGCGGATAATGCCGCAACAACAAAAATGGATAAAGTCGCATATGAAGCGATGGCACCGTATTTCCTTGAAGAATATGGAAATGCTTCTCAGCCGTATGCCTTTTCGAGAACACCTAAGAAAGCATTAAAGGAGGCACGGGAGACAATTGCTTCCTGTATAGGCGCATTTCCGGACGAGATTTACTTTACCTCCGGTGGAACGGAAAGTGATAATTGGGCTATTAAGGGCGTAGCAACGTCTAACGAGAGGAAATATACGATTATCACCTCGTCTTTTGAACATCATGCGGTTTTGCATTCTTGTACAGCAATGGAGAAGCTCGGGCATCATATAGTTTATCTTAAGCCCGAAAAAACAGGTGAGATTTCTCCGGATGTGTTGAAGAGAGAGATTACGGAAGATACAAAACTCGTTTCCGTGATGTATGCAAACAATGAAATCGGTTCGATTCAGCCCATAAAAGATTTATCTGATATAGCACATGAAAAAGGCGTGTTATTTCATACGGATGCGGTTCAACTTGTAGGACATGTGGATATAGATGTACACAGTCTCGGAGTTGATATGCTCTCTGCATCAGCGCACAAATTCAATGGCATGAAGGGCTGCGGATTCTTATATGTACGAAAGGGTTGCGGTCTGATTCCTTATGCAGACGGTGGAGCACAGGAATCGGGAAGCCGCGCAGGTACCGAGAACATTCCGGGAATCGTTGCTATGGCTGCGGCTCTAAAAAACAACTGCGATCATCTTGAAGAAAACAGTAAGAAAATCACGAGCTTAGAGAACGAGTTCCTGCACATGCTGGCAGAGAGCAATATTCCATTTGTTCGAAATGGGGGCCTGCACACTTTACCCGGTTTAATCAGTCTTTCTTTTCCGGGAGCGGACGGAGAGGCAATTTTACACAGATTGGACTTGCTCGGAATCTGTATCTCCACAGGTTCGGCTTGTAACAGCCAGAACACCGAGATATCTCATGTGCTGAAAGCGATTGATCTGGGCGATGAATACGCGAAGGGAACGATAAGAATTTCGCTTGGCAAGTATAATACTATGGAAGATGTAGAGAAAATTGTAAGTGGATTGAAAAAGATCTTAGCGGAATAATCTGATATGAGAAAAGTGACGTTTGATGGGCATTCTTAATTATTCATCATATGTTCATAAGATGGAAGTAAAGACGATGAAATGCGAATCAGAGTAATGGAGTACTTAAAAGGGCTATTTGTATTGCATCGAGAAAAGTAGATCGGAGGAGTTGCGTATGGCTGCAGGCCGTTCGTTCAAAGAATTTGTAAAAGACAAATGTTATAACGGCTTGTATGCTGCGGCTGAGAAATACATTGCTGATAATTGGGAATCGTTTGATCTGTATACGAGAAAAATCCATCGTGTCGGCTCAGTTGAGATGGTTGACGGTAGAGTTGAACGTGTCTATGTTGAAGACCGTTCGGAAATGCGTGTAGCATTTGATGTCGGCTTCGAGGTAGATCTCGACATTCGGGAGGGCGATTACCACTACGATGAAGCTGAAGAAAAGTCAATCTGGCTTCGCATCCCATGTGAAGGAGATCTGTCGTGTGCCCTGGACGACTGGACGCTTGATAAAAGCAACATTCGTTTGTATAGTCCGCAAAAAGCACCAGCAAATTCTCTGTCTGATTCACTAGTCCCGTTCATCCCCCATGATCAGCTTGATAAGGCTGCCACAGAATTCCTGAAAGAAAACTATCCAGACGCATTGAAGATAACGTCGCACGGTCAGGCTTCGGTATTCGTTGATCCGGAGAAGATAGCAAAGAAACTCGGACTTACTGTAAAGATGCAGAGAATACGGGAGGATGCTACCGTTTTCGGACAGATATATTTTGTTGATACGGAAACGGAAATGTATGACACCAACAAGGGAGAGAATGTTCCGACTCATATTGATGGGAAGACCATTATTGTTGATCCTAAGATGTTTCTCCTGCGCAATCTTGGATCGGTCAATAACACTATTATCCACGAGTGTATCCACTGGGTAAAACACAAGAAAGTTTTTGAATTGGAGCGTCTTTTCAATTCCGGGGCTTCGCATATCAGCTGTGAAGTTGTGGGTGGTGCTGCGTCACAGGTTGCGAAAAGTGCTACCGAGCAGATGGAAAAACAGGCAAATCAGCTTGCGCCAAGGATTCAGATGCCTGCAGAGCCATTCTGGGCAAAGGTAAATGAGTATATTGGCAAATTCATGCGTGAAACAAATGCCAAGCATACCATAGATGTGATGGAGCAGGTTATCTGCGCATTGGAAGCAGATTTTGTAGTATCGAAGCAGGCTGCGAAGATTCGTCTTGTGGAACTTGGATTTGAAGAGGCAATCGGAACATTTACCTATATTGATGGACATTATGTTCGGCCGCACGGTTTTCGCAAGGGCTCCTTAAAGATTAACCAGACATTTTCTCTGTCAGCACAGGATGCTGCTATCGAGAGATTTTTTAATCCTGAATTACGGAAACTGACGGAGACCGGAGACTATCTATTTGTAGATAATCACTATGTCTATAATGCTCCACTGTATGTGCAACCAGATGAATTCGGTGATCTGCAGCTGACTGATTATGCCAGGGCTCATATGGAAGAGTGCTGTCTTGCATTCGATATGAAGGTTACGAGCAAGGTGGGCGCAGACAATGATTATCATACTGCCTGTTTCCTCAACCGGGAAGACAGCGATATTACCTTTGAGATTCACTTCCATAACGGATACCAAAACGCTCCACAGTCACGGCAGGTGGCTTACCGGAAAAAACAGCAGGAAGAGGAACTGAAAATTCGTAAGCAGATGACAGATGATCCGCAGCAATATATTCAGCTGATCATGGACTGGAAGAATGTTAAATATACGGAACTTGGGAAGACCATAGACAGAGATCCAAAGACGCTTAGTCGTATCGTAAAGGGTGAGACGGAGCCGTCACAGGATACACTTATTCTCATATGTTTCGGTCTTCCTCTGCCGCCGGTTATAAGTGATAAGCTACTCGATGTTTTCGGGTGTCCGCTTAATCCTGTCAAGAATCCTGACCATCAATGGATAAAAGAGGCTTTGTTCATGAAGTATCCTGAATCTATGCGGGCTGTGAGGAAATATCTGGATCCTTACGGTATAGCTTTATAAAATTTTTTCGGCAAAAAACGGACATGACGTGTCCATTTTTTGGAATCAAAGGAGTGATGATCGTGGGATATAGTATGATCGAAATGATAGACAATAGATTGGATCAATTATTTCCCCAAAGGGATTTATATACATTCTCGCCATTCTCTGTAGAAGATTTGCGAGATAACATCATAATGTTCATTATAAAAGATGCATATGCAGAATCTGAAAGAAAGAAGTCATTGAGAGCAAATCGTGGCACAGATAGCGATGCAGACAGAATGAGAGACAGCCGTAACATCGCATACGCCCAACATTATCGGAATCTTCAATATGAAAGACCAACTATTAAAAGTCAAGTAGATTTTGAAAAAAAATTAAAAAATTTCAGAAATAAAAAACTGCATGACAATAAGGCCTGCAC
>ERZ778516.1484-NODE-1484-length-17595-cov-4.525542_pt1 | contig 17595 bp, 15 predicted proteins | sample MGYA00510342_ERZ778516 | MGnify/ENA primary metagenome ERZ778516 (study PRJEB29527, sample SAMN07138961) | mouse gut metagenome | material: feces | host: mouse | place: China:Nanjing | collected 2016-01-25 ... | reverse complement strand
TTGCCTACTTGATACTTCTTATATTTGCGAAATTATGGAAAATTGATTTCCGTGGGCATATTAATTTTTGGCTTGACTTTTATAAAGTGCTGTGATAGAATATAGAAAATTTATTAAAGGCGATGACGAGAAGGAGTAGCTGTTGCGGGCGTTTTCAGAGAGAGGATGGCGGTGCAAATCCTTAACAGTGCAGCAGGGAAGCAGTCTTTGAGCCGCAGACCGAACAGGGAAACCCAAGTAGGCTCTGACGGAGGCTTTACCGTTAAAAGAAGCATGGCATCGGAGCAATCCCGTGCCAACAGAGTGCAGAGTATTCTGAATTTAGGTGGTAACACGGACATGATGTTCGCCCTAAACTGGCTGTAATGGTCGGTTTAGGGCGTTTTCTTGTATTGCCGGAAGGGAAAACAGCCTGCTTTTGTGCCTGTAGAAGCGGTTTGGTGGAAGTTTCAGGTTGGGGGCGGGGAGAGAAGAGCGGGAGGTGGTTTTATGAAAGCGGGGAAGTTGCCGGGGGTGGTGGAAAAACGTTCGCTTCTTATGTACACAGAAACAGTAAATCCCAAAGCGGGTATACTGGGGATGGAGCCTGCACAGGTTGTTTGCAGTGAAGGTGGGAATGGGCATTTCTATATGATGGCAACCGATCAGATGGGAATATTTGGAAATGACCGTACAAAAGCATTTTGCATCGGTGTGCTTTTTGACCGGGTGTGTGGGAAGCTGGCGGCTTGTGGTGCCACAGGGGAGGCATTTACGGTCAGTTTATCCCTTCCTTCTAAGTTTGAGGAAAGGGAACTAAAAAAATTGGCACAGGATATCGCGCAGGCTGCGAAAGAACGCGGTATTTTAGCCTACAGTGTCCAGGCGCAGGGGCGTTTAAAATCCGGGGAGGAAGGCGTTGTGCAGATGACAGTGACGGGGGCGGGGACAAAAAGCGCGTCTGCCGCACCTTTACAAAAAATATTACCAGTCGAGGGAAAATCTATTATTATGGCGGGATGTGCGGCGCTTGAAGCAACGGCGGTGTTTATTCTGGAGCGGAGGGAATTCTTGCTGCGCCGCCTTGCATCCGACTACCTCGCCGGGGGGTTGAAAAAAGCCGCACAAACGGATATGCGTGCTGCAGCGCGCATTGCGTTTGACTGTGGGGCGCTGGTCAAGACGGCGGGTGAGGGCGGTGTTTTTGCAGCGCTGTGGGAACTGGGGGAGTATCTTGGATGCGGCATGGATTTAAACCCCTACGAGATTTTGCTGCATCAGGAAACCATAGAAGTGTGCGAACTTCTCGATGTCAGCCCCTATATGCTTGCGTCCGGGGGATGCCTGTTCGCCGTGACGGAGGATGTTTGTGCACTGCTTGCAGCGTACCAAAAAGCGGGTATCCCCGCCGCGAAGATTGGGACGCTAAAGGAAGGGCGCGACCGCGTACTGCACCACGGGGAGGAAGAGCGCTTTTTAGAGCCATTCCGTGCAGAGGAAATGTACCGGGTATTAGAAGGAAGTTTGCGGAACTAAAAAAAGAACTAGAAAAACAGCAAATTTCGAACAGCACCCGGGAGGGATTTATGGGAGCAAAGCGTACAGAAATCACCTCCCTGGGTTTTGGGTGCTGGGAGGAGATTTGCGGAACTATAAATAAGGAGGACTAGGATTATGGAAGAGAAGAGCAGGGAGCAGTTAAAGGATGTAATACTTCGCGCAATCGATAAAAACGCGAAACTTTCAACAAAAGACCTGGCAATTATGCTTGGATATACAGAGGAAGAAGTGACAACAACCATCGCTGAGATGGAGGCGGACTCCGTAATCTGCGGTTATCCTACCTTAATCAACTGGGACAAAACAAACCGGGAGCGCGTCACAGCATTGATTGAGGTCAAGGTAACACCGCAGCGCGGGCAGGGCTTTGACAAGATAGCGGAGCGCATCTACCGCTTTGACGAAGTTGAATCCGTCTATCTGATGTCTGGAGGATTTGACTTAACCGTAATCATCGACGGAAAAAGTATGCGCGAAGTGGCAAATTTCGTATCGAGCAAACTTGCACCGATGGAGGCAGTGTTAAGCTGCGCAACGCATTTTGTTTTGAAAAAATACAAAGAACATGGTATTCCGCTTGTAAGCGAGGTTGAAGACGAAAGGATGTTGATTACACCGTGAGAAATCCATTAAATAAAACCGTGACACAAATAAAACCATCAGGAATCCGCAAATTCTTCGATATTGTAAGTGAGATGAAAGACGCGATCTCCCTGGGCGTTGGCGAGCCGGATTTCGATACGCCGTGGCATATCCGCGAGGAAGGTATCTATTCACTTGAAAAGGGGCGAACCTTCTACACCTCGAATGCCGGACTTGCAGAACTAAAAGAAGAAATCTGCCACTACTTAAAACGGCGGTTTAACCTTTTATATAACCCGGCCAAAGAAACGATTGTTACCATCGGCGGCAGCGAAGCGATCGATATCGGGCTGCGCGCCATGCTTGACCCGGGGGATGAAGTGTTGATCCCACAGCCAAGCTATGTATCCTATCTGCCGTGTGTGACACTTGCCGGCGGTGTCCCGGTTGTGATTGAACTAAAGGCGGAAAATGAATTTCGGCTCACGAAACAGGAAGTCCTTCGTGCGGTCACCGAAAAAACAAAGGTGCTTATTATGCCGTTCCCAAACAACCCGACCGGTTCAATTATGACCCGCGAGGATTTGCAGGACATTGTGGATGTAGTGTTAGAGAAAGATCTTTTTGTGATTTCTGACGAAATCTATTCCGAGCTGACCTATGGCAGCAACCATGTATCCATTGCCGAGTTCCCGGGAATGAAGGAGCGGACGGTCGTTATCAACGGTTTCTCAAAATCCTACGCAATGACCGGTTGGCGGCTTGGCTATGCGGCGGGGCCGGAAAATATTATCACACAGATGATAAAAATACACCAATTTGCCATTATGTGCGCGCCGACCACAAGCCAGTATGCGGCGGTGGAGGCGTTAAAAAACGGGGATGAGGATGTTGCGGTGATGCGCGGGGAATATGACAAGCGCAGAAGGTATGTGGTCAATGCGCTACGGGAAATGGGGCTTGACTGTTTTGAACCAAAGGGCGCATTCTATGTGTTCCCCGATATCCGTGGGACGGGCATGACCTGCGATGAATTTGCTAACCGCCTGCTTTTGGAGGAGAAAGTAGCCGTGGTTCCGGGTACAGCCTTTGGTGACTGCGGCGAGGGATTCTTGAGAATTTCGTATGCGTATTCAATTGAAAATCTGAAAATTGCGCTGGGAAGGATTGCGGAATTTGTAAAAAGACACAGGTAGGGGACGGGCGGAATACCACCTTGTCCATAAAAAAATTTCACAAATTAAAAGAATCAGCTTGAAAAATCATTCCCAGTTATGGTAGAATAGCCTAAGATGCATTTGACTAGATTATTTTACTACAGGAGGATAAAATATGGCGGCAGTAAACGCTGATTATATCAATCCATTTTTGCTTGCGTCAACCAAGGTATTGAAGGACATGATGATGTTGGACGCTAAGCTTGGGAAGCCTTATCTGAATAAAAATATGACTTTCAGTGCCGATTCTTTACTGATAATGTTAGGTGTTACGGGGGAAATGAAAGGTCAGGTCATCCTGTGCTTCCATAATGATGTCGCGCTTGATCTCGCCTCCAAGATGTGCATGATGCCGGTTACCGAGATGAATGAGCTGGCTCAGAGTGCAATCTGCGAATTATGTAATATGATTCTCGGCAATGCCGCGACCGTCTTTTCGACGAAAGGTGTTACGATCGATATTACGCCGCCGACCACCTGCCAGGGCAATGTTTCGTTTTCGACGGATTATGCGGCGAATATCTGTGTCCCTGTTGTCTATGAGGACGATAAGACAATCGAAATCAACGTTTCCATTAAAGGATGATGCAGGGCATCATCCTTTTTTGGATAGAAAAAAGGAATGAGGAAAGGTTTTGGGAAACCATGTTAAATATTGTATTACTTGAGCCGGAGATCCCGGCAAATACGGGGAATATCGGAAGAACCTGTGCTGCCACGGGCGCTCGATTGCACCTGATAAAACCCCTGGGCTTTGATATCTCGGAGAAGGCGGTGCGGCGCGCGGGGATGGATTATTGGTTTTTGCTTGATCTTAAAGTATATGAGAATTACGGCGAGTTTCTTAGCAGGAATCCTGGCGCTAAAGTATATATGGCGACAACAAAAGCACAGAAAGTATACACGGAGGTATCTTATGAATCGGATGCCTTTATCATGTTCGGCAAAGAAAGTGCGGGCATCCCAGAGGAGATTTTGCTGGAGAACAGGGAGCGCTGCGTGCGTATTCCAATGCTTGGGGAAACGCGCTCGCTTAATCTTAGCAACTCTGTGGCAATTATGGTCTATGAGGCGCTGAGGCAGCAGGACTTTGCAAATATGAAGCTTGCGGGGGAACTGCACAGGCATAGCTGGTAGAAAGGAATAATAATGAACGAAAAAGTATTGAAAACCCTTGAGTTTACGAAAATTATCGAAAAACTTGCGGGATATGCGGGCTCTGCGATGGGAAGGGCAAAGTGCGAAGCGCTCGTGCCCCTTTCTGACCGCGGGGAGGTTGAGGAATTGCAGCAGGAAACTGCGGATGCACTTTCAAGGCTTTTTAAGAAGGGGACACTCTCCTTTTCCGGGCTGCCGGATATCGGGGCATCCATCAAGCGGCTGGAGATTGGGTCAACCCTTGGCGCGGGGGAGCTTATGAAATTGAGTTCCGTGCTTACGGCGACATTGCGCGTGAAAAATTACGGGACGGGCGGCAACGATGAACTTACGGATTCCCTGAGCGAACGTTTTTCACTTTTGGAGCCGCTCTCGGTATTAAACAACGAGATAATGCGCTGCATTATTTCTGAGGAGGAGATAGCGGATGATGCGAGCCCGGGGCTAAAGAGTGTCCGCCGCCAGATTAAGGCGGCGAATGACAAGATACATGACCAGCTTGCCAAGCTGATAACGGACGCGGGGACGAAGCTGATGTTGCAGGATGCAATAGTCACAATGCGAAATGGCCGATATTGCCTCCCAGTAAAACAGGAATATAAGAATTCTTTTGGCGGTATGCTGCATGACCAGTCGGCAACGGGTTCGACGGCATTTATTGAACCGGCTTCGGTGGTGAAGTTAAACAATGAGCTTGCAGAACTTTCGATAAGGGAGCAGCAGGAGATTGAGAAGGTGCTTGCGGCGCTGAGCGGCCAGGCAGCAGAACACACGGAGGATCTGACATATAATCAGGCGACACTTGCGGAATTTGATTTTATTTTTGCGCGTGCCGTACTTGCAAAGCAGATGAAAGCAATACAGCCGAAATTTAATGACCGCCGCTATATCAATATCCGCAAAGGCCGCCATCCTTTGATTGATCCGCACAAGGTGGTTCCGATTGATGTTCATCTTGGTGACGAATTTAACCTTTTAGTAATTACAGGACCAAATACGGGCGGCAAGACGGTTTCCTTAAAAACCGTTGGCCTGTTTACACTGATGGGTCAGGCGGGGCTGCATATCCCGGCTATGGACGGCTCGGAACTTGGCATTTTCAAGGAGGTTTACGCGGATATCGGGGATGAGCAGAGTATTGAGCAAAGTCTTAGTACGTTTTCGTCGCATATGACAAACACTGTAAAGATACTTGAGCAGGCGGATGAGGATTGTCTTGCCCTGTTTGACGAGCTTGGGGCAGGTACTGACCCGACGGAGGGTGCGGCACTTGCCATGTCGATCCTTACTTACCTGCACAATCTGGGTGCGCGCACAATGGCGACAACGCACTACAGCGAGCTGAAAATCTTTGCGCTCTCGACAGAGGGTGTAATAAATGCGTGCTGTGAATTTGACGTTGAAACCCTGCGCCCGACCTATCGCCTGCTAATCGGTATTCCGGGCAAGAGCAACGCTTTTGCAATCTCGTCAAAACTCGGCTTGCCGGAATTTATTATCGGGCGGGCGAGGGAATTTATCGGTACAAAGGATGAGAGTTTTGAGGATGTCATCAGCCGCCTCGAGGAGAGTCGTGTAACAATGGAGAAGGAGCGCCGCGAAACTGCGAAGCTGCGCGCGGAGGCGGAGGAACTGCGGAGGAAACTTGAGGAGAAGAACACACGCATTGACAATGCGAAAGACCGCATCCTGCGCGAAGCGAACGAGAAGGCGAGGGATCTTTTGCAGGAGGCTAAGAATTATGCGGATGAAGTTATCCGCAAGTACAACAAATGGGGGCAGGGCGGTGCCTTTGGCAAGGAGATGGAACAGGAGCGCGATGCCCTGCGTGAAAAACTGGGTGATAAAGATAAGAATCTGGCACTCAAAGCAAAAAAGGCTAAGAAAAAGGCATCGGCGGAGGAAATTAAGGTCGGCGATACCGTGCATGTGTTAAGCCTGAACCTAAAGGGAACCGTAAGCACGCTCCCGAATGCGAAGGGCGATCTGTATGTGCAGATGGGGAGCCTGCGCGCACTTTTAAACTTAAAGGATCTGGAACCTGCGGAAACAGATGCGGAGGAAGAGGAAAAGAAGACAAAGACATCAAGTGGCAAGATACGCATGAGCAAGTCGTTAAACATCAGCCCGGAACTCAATATTATAGGCAAGCGTGTTGACGAGGCAATGCCACTCGTTGATAAATACCTGGATGATGCATATCTTGCGCACCTGCCAAAGGTAACCATTATCCATGGGCGCGGCACGGGAGCCCTAAAGGAGGCAGTGCACGGACAACTCAGAAAAACGAAATATGTGAAATCGTTTAGGGTGGGTGAATTTGGTGAAGGAAGCGGCGGAGTAACAATCGTGGAATTCAAATAGCGGGCAATAACCGGATTGTAGAAAAGGGGAAGTCATAATGGCGGAAAAACAAAAAATTTTAATTGTGGATGATGATGAGAATATTGCGGAGCTGATTTCCCTGTATCTTATAAAGGAATGCTTTGACACTAAGATTGTTCATGATGGCGAGATGGCGATAGTGCAGTACAAGGACTATAGACCAAACCTGATATTGCTCGATCTGATGCTCCCGGGCATCGACGGCTATGGGGTATGCCGCGAAGTGCGCAAAGATTCAAAGGTGCCGATTATTATGCTCTCGGCAAAGGGGGAGGTTTTTGACAAGGTGCTTGGCTTGGAGCTGGGGGCGGACGATTATATTATGAAACCCTTTGATTCCAAGGAACTTGTAGCCCGCGTAAAAGCGGTTCTGCGCCGTTTCCATTCGGAGGAAAAGCAAGCGCAGCCTGCGGGCAAAGCAGTCGGGGAATATGTATCCTACCCGGATCTGTTTGTCAGCCAGACCAATTATGAAGTGACATGCAGGGGCAAGCGTGTGGATATGCCGCCAAAGGAACTCGAACTGTTTTATTTCCTTGCATCACACCCAAACCAGGTATTTACGCGCGAGCAGCTTCTTGACCATATCTGGGGGTATGATTATATCGGGGATACCCGCACGGTGGATGTGCATATCAAGCGCCTGCGCGCGAAAATCAAGAATCATGAGCAGTGGGGGCTTACGACGGTCTGGGGGATCGGCTACAAATTTGAGGCGACGACGAAGCCTATAAGGTGACGGCAGAATGAAACATAAAGCACTGTTAAAACTGATTTTATGCTATGTGATTGCTGCGATTTCCATGTTTGTCATGTTAAATTATTTTGGTGCAAAGCGCCTGGACAAACAGTTTGAACAGGAGAAGGCGGATCTATTAACGGAGGAGGCGGGGATGATTGCGGAGGAATATGTCACCCCGTATTACCGCGATACGACCAGGCTCAGCGATATGCTGGTGCAATTGCGCAGTATCGACCGCTTTCTCGGCACGCGCATCTGGGTTGTGAATACGAACGGCACGGTTTTTGTGGATACCGGTGAGGGGAGCGCGGCGCGCGGTATCAATGTTGACAATTATAATCCCAAATTCCTCGATGAGGTTGTGACAGCAAAATATCTGACTAATATCACATTCCAGGGGGTGATGACAGAGGAAATGCTTGTGGTGGCACAACCTCTCTATCTGAATTACTCCCTGCGCGCCTATGTCTGTATCTTCCTGCCAATGGATTCTGTAAGGCAGTCGGTTACGCAGTATCTCGATATTGTGAATATATGTTATATTGCGTTTATGGTGGTGCTTCTTTTAATATTTGTAGTAATTTACATTATTACGCTTGCACCGGTGCGGCGCATGACACAGGTAACGGAGGAATACGCGAGGGGGCATTTCGATGTGCCTATGAAAATCCGCTCAAATGATGAGTTTAAAAGCCTTGCGAATGCAATAAAATTTATGGCGGATGAGTTCAAGAACCTGGATGATTACCAGAAAAAATTTGTCGGTAATATTTCCCATGATTTCCGCTCGCCGCTCACTTCGATCAAGGGCTATGCGGAGGCGATGGCGGACGGCACCATCCCGCAGGATATGCAGAAAAAATATCTCGATATCATCCTGTTTGAAACAGAGCGGCTTACAAAGCTTACAACAAACCTGCTGACTTTAAACGGGTTTGAGAACAGGGGGGTAATACTTGAAATCACAAGTTTTGATATCAACCGCATTATCCACCGGACAGCGCTTAGTTTTGAGGGAACCTGCACGAAAAAGAGGATTACCCTCAATCTGGTTTTTGGCGATGAAACTTTTTTCGTCAACGCGGATATGGGGAAAATCCAGCAGGTACTCTACAATCTGATTGATAATGCAATCAAGTTCAGCAACCCGGATTCCGCGATTGACATCAGGACGGAGGAGAAAGCCAGCAAAGTGCTTGTTGCGGTGAAAGACTATGGCATCGGCATCCCAAAAGAATCCATCAAGCGCATATGGGAGCGGTTTTATAAGACGGATCTTTCGCGTGGCAAGGATAAGAAAGGTACGGGGCTTGGGCTTTCAATTGCAAAGGAGATTATCCAGGCGCACCGGGAGAATATCAATGTGGTCAGCACGGAGGGAGTCGGGACAGAATTCATTTTTACATTGGCGAAAACCTTATAAATTTGTTCATACTTCGTTCATAGGTCTGTGGTAGAATGAAGGGTAATATTTGCTGTTGCAGGGATGGCTGCGGTAGCGTGCGGTAGGATATGGCCCTGACGGCGGGTTTCGGATACAGTTTTGTTTTTGGTCGTGGAGGAAGTCCGAATGGAACAAAAGGATCAGGAGGGGAACAAGGAGTATCAGTTTATTCGCGAGAAAGTGGTTTCAAAACGAAAAAGCAGGATAAAAAAGATGCTTCTGTCTTTTGGGTTTACAATATTTTTGGCGGTGGTCTTTGGCGTTGTGGCAAGGGCAGTATTTTTGTGTGCGGACGGACCGGTAAGGAGGCTTCTCGGGCTTGAAAATGAGCCGAATACAACACCCGCAGCGCGCCCTACCCCGACAAAAAGCCCGGTGCGCCCGGGAACGACACCGGGCACGCAAAAGCCGGGTGCGGATGTGGGACAACACAGCATGCCACCATTAAAGACACCAACACCCGAAGTTGAGAATAGCCTGACGGGGGAACCGACATCATTTTTCCCGGGTACTGCAACACCCGTCCCAACACCGGGAGAAGGGGAAAGTGCGGTACCCACACCGGGAAAACCGTCCATAACGCCGGGAGTACCCGTGACAGGGGAGCCTTCCGCGTCTGTCTGCCCGACGGGCGCGGAGGAGATTACTCCAACCGTGAACCCAAATGGCGAGCCTGGAAATCCAGAAGATGGGGATGCTGCACCGACAAATACACCGTCTTTTGCAGAGCAATACTGTAATCTGTTTGCCGGAATGCAGGAGGTTGCAAAAGAGGTAGGGCGTTCCCTTGTGACCGTTTCTGTTTTTGTGAACGGGATTGACTGGCTGAGTAATCCATACCAGACAGAGAGCCAGACCACCGGTGTTTTAATCGGGCAGAATGAAACGAAGCTTTTGCTTCTGGTCAATCTCGACCGCATCCAGTCGGCGAGCCGGATCTGCCTGACTGTAAATAAAGAACATTATGAGGCGGAGCTTTGGAGCTATGACCGCGATTACAACCTGGCAGTTATCCGCATCGACACGCAGGGTTTGCCGGAACAGTTCCTTGCGGATTCAAAAACAGCGCTGTTTGGGGAGTCCTCCTCGCTTACCGCCGGGACACCGGTATTGGCGCTTGGGAACCCGAACGGCTATGTTGGTTCCATGGATTTCGGCGTTGTGATGAGCAGACAGAGTGTGTATTATATCACGGATAACAGTGTGGATTTATTTAATACCAGCACGATGGACAGTGAGGACGGGGATGGTGTGATTGTAAATCTTAAGGGGGAGATTATCGGGATTATCACCCGCACCATGAAATCGGGATTGGATGAATCCATGTGCACGGCGGTTGGCAGCACCAAATTAAAAGCCGTGATTAACCGGCTGGCTGCTGGTCAGAAACAGGTATATTTCGGTATCTGCGGTGAGGATGTGCCGCAGTCAGCTCTTTCGGAACAAGGGCTTCAAAACGGTATTTATGTTATGGAAGTTGAATCGAATTCTCCGGCGTTTGACGCGGGGATTAAGACGGGGGATATTATTACAAAAATGGATAATAATTCGGTTTATTCCTTCCATGGGTTTAATTCAGTTTTAAATCAGAAGGCTTCCGGTCAGAAGATGGAAGTGACGCTATGGAGGACAATTCGGATGAAGGCGGAGGAAATTAAGGTGATCGTTGAGCTTGGGGAGCGTTAGGACATGTCTTAGTGGAATTCGGGTTTTTTTGGATGGGAGCGCCGCAAAGTTCTTCGCTTTTGGAAATGGGTTAAGGCAAAAGGGTGTGGGGGTGGATGTTGTCGTTACTTGAATATGGGTGCTGGACAGTTATAACAAATATAGGTGATTTATAAAAATATATTATAACCGAATCCACTCCGTTTTGAGTAACCGGTGCAGATTTAGTGAAAAAATCAGGATAGGATAAGAATAATGAGGAAAGGAAGTGTGGCAGGATGAGATATTTGGCGGAATTAAAAGAGGGGGAACTAATTAAGGAGATCTACCTTTGCAAAAAGTTGCAGACATTAAAGACAAAGGCTGGTAAAAGCTATTATTCTTTGACATTGCAGGATAAGACGGGGGTGGCAGATGCAAAGGTCTGGGAGCTGGGAGCCGGGATTGAGCATTTTGACGTGATGGATTATATTTTTATTGACGGCCAGGTGACAAGCTTCCAGGGGGCAATGCAGCTAAATATCAAGCGTGTGCGCAAATGTCAGGAGGGAGAGTATGACCCGGCTGATTATATGCCGATGACAACGCGCAATATAGAGGAGATGTACCAGGAATTTTTAGGCGTGGTTTCGATGGTGAAAGAGCCGCATTTGCAGGAACTTTTACAGAGTTTTTTTGTGGCGGACAAAGATTTTGTCGCGCGCTTTAAACGGCATTCCGCGGCGAAGGCTGTACATCATGGATTTATCGGCGGTTTGCTGGAACATACTCTTGGGGTGGCGAAAATGTGCGCCTTTATGGCGGATTCCTACCCTCTTCTTAACAAGGATCTTTTACTTACGGCAGCAATGTTCCATGACATAGGGAAGATGGACGAAATTTCACCATTCCCGGAAAATGATTACACGGATGATGGAAATCTTCTTGGACATATCTATATAGGGGCATCGCTGGTAAGTGCGCGCTGCCGTAGTATTGAGGGCTTTTCAAAGCGTATGGAGGGGGAACTTATCCACTGCATCCTTGCCCACCATGGGGAACTGGAGTACGGCTCCCCGAAAAAGCCCGCACTTGCGGAGGCAATGGCACTCTATATCTCGGATAATGCGGATGCAAAGATGGAAACTTTAAAAGAGATTTTTTCGTCGGCGGATGCAAAACTTGAGTGGGTGGGATACCAGAGGCTTCTGGAATCGAATTTGAAGAGAACGTTACTTTAGGGAGTAGGGGAATAGGAGTGGGAGGAGCGAGGAAAGTTGGGTGACTGGGAGGGTAAGACGGCTGAAAGAACAAGGGGGCGGGAGAAGCAGGGAGGTCAGATGACTGGAGTGGGAGAGGTTGGGAGGGGTGAGGAAGGTCGGATGCCTGGGAGGATAAGACGGTTTAAAGAGCAAGGGGCGAGAGAAGCAGGGAAGAGTCAGAGGTCGAATGCCCGAGGAGGAATGGGTAGGGAGGGGCAGGCAGAGGTTAGATGCAAGGAAGAGATAGAAACTGGGGAAATGGGAAAAACTGGATGAAAAAGGAGCAAGTTATGGCACAACAGATGGGCTGCGGTTTAAAAAAGAATGATTTGTTTGAATTGGCGATAGACTCCCTTGGCAATGAGGGAGAGGGAATTGGCAGATATCGTGGTTTTACCTTTTTTGTAAAAGATGCCATACCGGGTGATGTGCTCCTTGCACGCGTGTTGAAATTAAAGAAGAATTATGGTTATGCGCGTGTGGAGAAGGTTCTGTCCGCCTCACCCGACCGTGTGGAGCCGCTCTGTCCCGTAGCCCGCCAGTGTGGCGGCTGTCAGCTCCAGCATCTTTCTTATGCGCGGCAACTGGATTACAAGCAGGATAAAATAAAAAACTGTCTGGAGCGCATCGGTGGATTGACAAACGTGGAGCTGGAGCCAATCATCGGCATGGAAGTTCCCTATTACTACAGGAACAAGGCTCAGTTTCCAGTCGGGCGTGGAAAGGATGGCAGTGTTGCGATTGGTTTTTATGCGGGGCATTCCCACAATATTGTAGATACAGAGGAGTGTTATATCCAGGCTCCGGTCAACGCCGTGCTGATTGCTGCGGTGCGCTCTTACCTGAATGAATATGGAGTTTCGCCCTACTGTGAGGAAACCCACACCGGACTGGTGCGCCATATTTTAACACGGGTCGGTTTTTTTACCGGGGAGATTATGGTATGCCTTGTTGTGAATGGCTCGAAACTGCCGCATGTGGAGGCTTTGTGGGAGAAACTTGGGCGTGCGGTAGAGGAGTGGAACCAAAGGGAAGAGCGGAAAAGGGGACAGGGCTTTCAGACACAAATGGAAGGTCAGGATTGGCAGGGGAATTCGCAGGAATACAGGGATCAGATAAGGAGGCAGATAGACCGGGATAATCAGGAAGTCAAAGGAGCCGTGCGGAATGCACAATGTGAGATTATTGCTGCCCCACAGGGCGGATGGAATAAAGGGGAGTTGCGCAGTGCTTGTGATAGTAGTTGTGCGAATCATGCTGTTAAGTATAAGCTTGTAAGTTTATGTCTTAATGTTAATATGGAGAACACAAATATTATACTTGGCAGCAGGGTAATCCCACTTTATGGGGAACCTTACATTACGGATTTTATCGGTGCGGTAAAATACCGGATTTCGCCACTCTCATTTTATCAGGTCAACCCGCGCCAGACACTCCGCCTTTATAACCAGGCGCTGGAATATGCGGATTTAAAGGGTGGTGAAACAGTATGGGATCTGTATTGTGGCATCGGGACAATCTCGCTCTTTCTCGCGCAGAAGGCGGGGATGGTTTACGGCGTGGAGATTGTGCCGCAGGCGATTGAGGATGCCCGGCAAAATGCTGAATTAAACGGGATTACAAACGCACAGTTTTTTGTGGGCGCAGCGGAGGATATACTGCCGCAAAAGTATAAGGAAAGCAGCGGCAAAATGCGCGCGGATGTGATTGTGGTAGACCCGCCAAGGGCTGGCTGCGCAAAGGAACTGCTTGAAACAGTAGTAAGGATGCAGCCAAAACGAATCGTCTATGTATCATGCGACCCGGCAACACTGGCGAGGGATGTGAAGTTTTTGGGAGAGAATGGGTTTCGGTTTGAGAAGGGAAGGGGAGTGGATCAGTTTGGGATGGGGGGGCATGTGGAGACGGTAGTAATGCTTTCCCACAAAAAACCCGACAGCGTAATCAACGTAAAAGTCGAGTTTGGCGAGGGTGAGGGCAAAGTGCCGCTTGATAATATTGCCAAGAGAGCCGCAGCATACAAGCCGAAAGAGCGAGTTACATACAAGATGATTAAGGAGTACATAGAAGCGAAGTATGGCTTCAAAGTACATACCGCATATATCGCAGAGGTAAAAAGGGAGTTAGGATTGCCGATGTATGATGCCCCTAATGCGGTAGAGGAATTGAAACAGCCAAGAAAACATCCGACGGCGGAAAAAGTGGAAGCGATAAAGGATGCTTTGAAACATTACAAAGTTTTTTCAACGTGAAAATAAAAGTATAACATAGATTTTTGATTAGAAAGGTAGGAAGAAAATATGAAAGTGGCATTAATATCTCCAGAGTATTATGATATAGCACATTTCGGCGTTAAAAGGAAGGAAATACCGCCATTTGGTGTTCTTGATTTAGCGGCAGTGATTGAACAGAAAGGAGTAGAGGTAACCTTATATAGAGTATCGAATGAAAAATTTAGCCTTAAGTTGCAAGACTTTGATATTGTAGGATTTAGCATTTCTTCTTCTGTAACATATTCCATTTTAAAAAAAGTTCGAGATAATAGTCAATTTAAAGAGCAAGCTTTATTAATTGCGGGAGGAATCCATACAACAATTTTTCCAGAAGATGTAATTAATGACTTAAACGTGGATATTGCTTGTGTCGGAGAAGGTGAAAATACTATTGTGGAAATTCTTGAAGCCTACTTTGAAAGAAATTTTGATACTATTGATGGGATTGTGTATAGAGAGAAGCTTAGTGGGAAAATAGTGTATACATCTAAAAGAAAATTGATTGAAGATTTGGATAAAATACCTTTTCCGGCACGACATTTATTGCCGTTAGATGAAATTGTGATGAATGATCGATTATCTGATACCAATTTACCTATTGCACATATATTATGTAGCAGGGGGTGTCCATATAGTTGTAATTTTTGTGCGAATCAAGAGCATGGAATTAGGTATAGGACAGGGGCAAATATTAGAAAAGAACTAGAGTTTCTAATTGAAAATTATGGTATAAAAGGTTTTTGCATTACAGATGATAATTTTATAGTAGATAAAAAGAGGATTGAAGATATTTGTAATGAAATTACTCCGTTAAAATTAAAATGGTCTTCTTTATCAAGGGTAAATACTGTCGATAAGGAATTATTAAATAAATTAAAACAGAGTGGATGTATAGAGATTAAATATGGAATTGAATCAGGTTCGCCACGAATATTGAAGTTAATGAATAAAAGGATTACGATTGACCAAATAAGAAATGCTATTTCACTGACACATGATATTGGTATTAGAGTAAAAGCATTTATTTTACATGGTTTTCCTGGGGAAAATATGGAAACAACTAAGGAAACTATACAACTTTTAGAAGAATTAAAAGAAAAAATTGATAGGATTTCGTTATTTAGATTCGTTCCTTTGCCAGGTTCACCTGTATATAATGAAGCAGAAAAATATGATTTGAGTATACCGCGAAATTTTGAAGAGATTTTTATTTATAATAACGAACGAAAATGGTGGGGAACTAAAGAAGAACAAGAAGAATTAGAATGTGCATATAAGATGTTAGAAGATTATGTTAGAAACAATTGGGAGAAATATTGATGGATGTAAATAGAATAAATGAATATACGCTTATGAAACACAATATTTTACCTGGATACCAACAGAGTTGTGTTGAGGATGTTGCAAAGAATCATTTGGGATTGCATTCTGCAAGGATAATGACTCCATATTTAACATTATGTTCGAGATTAAAGGATTATAAACCGCAAATGCTCACATCGCAATTATATGAAGATAAGAAGTTAATAAAGATGAGATGTATGCGTACCACTTTACATATTGTGCCTTTTGATATTGCCAGTATACTTCATATGGCTACTTTAGATTTGCGTCTTTCTGATTGCAAACTGTTTTTTAGAAGGAATGCTATTTCAATTGAGCAAGTGGAAGATATGGAAGAAGAATTAATTAATTTTATGAATTTACCAAAAACTAGTAGTGAAATAGAAGAAAGAATATTAGAAAAAAATAAATTTCTTCAAACTGATTTGAAAAAAGAATGTGCAAAGAAAATTTTGAAGTATTTTTGGGAAATAGGTACATTTTGTTATGTTAATGTTGCTGAAAACTGGGAAAATGAGGAACGTAGATATGCTGTAACAAAGCAATTTTATCCAGATATTGATTTAAAGAAATATGATATTAGAAAAGCACAAGAGCTGCTTATTCTAGAATATATAAGGAAATTTGGTCCTGCTACAATTAAAGATCTCTCTTGGTGGAGTGGATTGAGCTTAAAAGTTATTAGAGATATAATTGACTGCAATAAGTGCTCTATTACTAGATTTAAAGTAAACGACTTTGAGATGGAATTTTATATATTATCGGAGGAACTTCAAAAGTTGGAGGAGTATAAGCCATTTGATTTAGAATGGGTTACCTTGCTTGCATATGAGGATCCTTCCTTGAAAGGTTATTATGAATCAAGATACAGATATGTGGATAAAAAGTATTATAATTTACTTTTTAATCAAATTGGAGAAGTTCGTGCAAGTATTTTATGTAATGGCAAAGCGATTGGTATATGGGAATGGGATAAGAAGAATAAGAAAATAAAATTAGAATATTTTTTTGAACCCAGTAAATCAATAAAAAGAAGGGTTAAGGAAATTAAAGAACGTTATGAATGCATATTATATCCTAATCAACAAATTACTTTATTTGATAATTATTTCTAAGGAGGGATGAAAAAGATGAGAGGTTGTTTCATTGCTTTTGAAGGTGCAAACGGGGTTGGTAAATCTACAATTATACGTAGTATTTACCATAAGTTGTTACAAGAAAATTTGGAGGTGTTTTTAACAAAAGAGCCTTCCGAATCAGAGATGGGATTATTATCTCGTAAGGTTGCTGATCATATTGAAGGGAAATCTTTAGCTTGTTTAGTTGCATCAGATAGATTTTTTCATGTAGAAAATGTAATTATACCTGAACTAAATAAGGGAAAAATTGTGCTTTGTGATCGTAATATTTTATCGGCATTTGTATTTAACAAGATGGATAATATCTCTTTTGAGTATACAGAACAGCTTTATGAAGGATTAATATATCCAGATGTAATTATATTATTTCACGCATGTCCAGAAACGGTACATGAGCGATTATTGCAACGTAAAATGTTAACGCGTTATGAAAAAGATAGCATAGGATTTGAACAGCAGGTAATTCGAGAAAGTGTTGCATTTTTGGGGAAGAGTAATGTAACAATTTTCAATGTTTCTACGGAGTGCTCTATTGAAGAATCTGTTTCAGAAACTTATAATATAATTACAAAATATATTAGTGAAAATTCAAATATATAATAAATATTGACTAATATTTATTATATACATAACTTATTAAAGAAGGTTTAAATCATTTGAAAGATATATACTGATTGTGTTATTTAGCGTTGTATAGGCAAATACTCTCTTAGAGAGCTTAACTATGATAAAACCATTTTGTATCAGGAAGATGTAAAATGAAAGGTACTTTATTTTTGTGGGAAAAGGGATGCACGAACGGTATTAGTACTGTATAAATATTGCCAATATTTCCGTGATTTTGTGGGGATATGTTCTAATTTGGT
>ERZ778516.1483-NODE-1483-length-17601-cov-6.375071_pt1 | contig 17601 bp, 14 predicted proteins | sample MGYA00510342_ERZ778516 | MGnify/ENA primary metagenome ERZ778516 (study PRJEB29527, sample SAMN07138961) | mouse gut metagenome | material: feces | host: mouse | place: China:Nanjing | collected 2016-01-25 ... | reverse complement strand
TTATTCAAGTTTAAAAAAACTTGGTATTTCAGAGCAGGATGCAAATCTGCTTTCCAAGTGCGGGCTGCCAAAGGGAGCAGCCCCTTATTTAAATTTTGAAGTGGATAAGGCACAGGAGAAAGAGGAAATTTATTATAATATCGGATTTACAGGAAGCGGGGATTTTATCTGTCTGGAAAAGGCAGGAGGAAGGGTTGTATATTTGGACCATGAGGAAGAAGACGAAAAGGCAGTGCTGATAAACAGTTCTTTAACGGCATTGCTGGAAAGTATTATCTGTTATAGAAAATTTGTGGATAAAGTAAATGAAAACGATATGTGGAGCTATATAAACAGCAATTATTCCATACGACAAATGCGTGAACTGGAGGAGGAGTTAAGAAAAATAGATGCGGCTGCGCTGGAAGGGAATACTTTCTTTGCAGGAGAACTGGCAAGCAGATATTCAGATGTTATGGAAAGAATCGGTCTTCTGGAGTGGTATGAACCGGCGGCAGAGGAAAAAATTATTTCCGCAGAAAAGGAAATTGGACATGCGATACCTGATGTGTATAAGCTGCTTTTGCATGTTACAGATGGGGCATATGTAGATGATTTGGCATTGTACAGCGTAGAAGAAATTGTGGAAGCATACAAACAGATTGGTTTTGAAAAATGTGCGCCCAAATATCTGAGCATCGGAAGTAATAACGGAAAAACCGAACTGTTGATAAAGGCGGAGCAGAATGCATGTCAGGCAGCGTTTTTGGAGGTTGATGCCATAGGAAAAGCGGAGCCGGAAAAATGGTTTGATTTTGAGGAGTGGCTTGAAAAAGGATGTAAAATTTAATAAAACAGGCAGGAAATATTAACCCAATCAGTACTTCGTTAAGTCGAATATATTTTGAAACATTAAAATATATGTATAACACTAATTTTTAGAAAAAACATATAAGAAAAATACATAAAATAAATTCAAAGTGAAATACATTTTTAATAATGTTCATAAAAATTTTCTCATTTATTAAAATGGATTATAGATATCATAGAAGGAGGAATCTATAATTATGAGTAAACAAGAGAAAAGACTGTTTGATTATACGAAGCTGATTAAAGACGTTCAGAAGAAGTCGTCAAAGAGTCAGGAGATGCTCAGTGTAAATCTGGAATGTACGGCAGCGCATATATCAAATGTAAAAAGGCAGAAATCAACCTTTTCTGTCGATAAAACATTACAGCTTCTGAATGAAAATGATTATTGTATAGATGATTATGTAACAGAAGAAAGCATAGTAAATGAAAATCTTAAGCCGGAGGACAGAGAAAGATTTCAGGGGCTTGACAGCGATTTGAGAGTGGCGCTGGTAAATCTGGTGATGGATACTGTGAAGGTCAGTCGCAGAAAGGAAGAGGACCCTTATCTTGATTTGGACCATGAATGGAGAAAGCAGAAGATTGCCGAGCGTATTCGCAGGCTTCGCATTGAAAAGAATGTATCTGTGGAAACAATGTGCAAAAACCTGAATGTCAAAAAGACTACCTATCAGAATATTGAAAATGGTTCAAATGGAACAACCATAGAGAATTATGTTCGTATTGCATCGGTTCTTCAGATTCCTGTATCACTTCTTATGAGTGATGTGGTAAAAAATAAGGATACGCTGATTGATTATGAATTAAATCAGTTGTTTTCCGAGGTGAATTTCAGGGAGAAAAAGAAGCTGGAGGAAATGATTGATTCGCTGATTGCGGTAGTTAGTAATTATCTTGAATAGAGCGGAGAAAAAAGATACTGTCGTGCTGACAATAGATATTGTCGGTGTGGCAGTTTTTTTGTTTCTTATATTGCTGTGGGCATTTTACTCTAAATAATTATTATTTTTTGAAAAAAGCGGTTGACATATCTTACATATGGGTGTATTATGAACATATGAAAAAATGAACATATGAAAATGTGTTTGAGAAAGGAGAATTATGGAAGAAAAAAACACGGATTTTCTTGCAGCGAGAGAAGAGGTAGTAAAAAAAGTGCTGGAGCAGCAGCCAGATGATGAAATTTTATATGATTTGGCAGAGCTGTTTAAGATATTTGGTGATTCTACCAGAATAAAAATCTTATATGCGCTTTCGGAGAGTGAATTGTGCGTCAATGATATTGCACAGCTTTTAAATCTCAGCCAATCGTCAGTGAGTCATCAGCTCAGAATACTGAAGGACTCCAAGCTGGTTAGATTTCGCAGGGAAGGAAAAATTATATTTTATGCACTGGATGACGACCATGTAAGAAATATTATTAATATGGGTATGGAACATGTAGAAGAATAGGAAAAACAGGAAAATAAAGCAACCATATATCATATAAACAAATACAGTAATATGAAGTATATAAAATCAAAAAGAAAGGTCAGGTAATGAAAATGAAAAAGACATATAAAATCGAGGTAGACTGCGCAGCATGTGCATTAAAGATGGAAGAGGCAGCAAAGAGTACACAGGGAGTCGAAGCGGCAACTGTAAGCTTTATGACACAGAAAATGAAGGTGGAGTTCGCAGAAGGAGCCGAGGAAGAGAAAGTAATGAAACAGGTATTAAAGGCATGCAAAAAGGTTGAGCCGGACTGTGAGATTTGTATTTCATAGAAAATCTTCTTCATAGATTTTCCATAACTGAATCAGGATATAAAATATCCGGAAATGAGGAGCTTATGACGAAAAAACAGAAAAAAGTCTTATATAGAATTATTCTCTCCGCGGTATTAATGGCAGTAGTTTTATTGCTTCCATTTGATGGAGTTTTAAAAGCGGTTTTGTTTCTTATACCATATCTCGTAATAGGATATGATATTTTGCGCAAGGCGGTTTTGGGAGTAATTCATGGAGAAGTATTTGACGAAAATTTTTTAATGGCAGTTGCAACTATCGGTGCAATGTGTCTGGGGGAATATGCAGAAGGTGTGGCAGTTATGCTGTTTTATCAGATAGGGGAATTATTTCAGAGCTATGCAGTGGGAAAGAGCAGAAAAAATATTTCTGCACTGATGGATATCCGGCCGGATTATGCAAATATTGAAGTAGATGGAAAGCTGGAGCAGGTGGACCCGGATGAAGTGGAAATTGGAAGTATAATTGTAATACAGCCGGGAGAAAAAGTTCCGTTAGACGGGGTGGTAGAACAGGGCAGTTCCACTTTAAATACCAGTGCACTGACAGGGGAAAGCGTGCCACGGAATGTGGAAAAAGGCGATGAAATTATCAGTGGATGCGTAAATCTTTCTGGTATGATAAAAATACGTACAACGAAAATATTTGAAGAATCTACCGTGGCAAAGATTCTTGACCTTGTGGAAAATTCCAGCATGAAGAAAGCAAAGGCGGAGAATTTTATTACAAGATTTGCCAGATATTATACTCCGGCAGTATGCTATGCGGCGCTTGCACTTGCACTTGTTCCGCCGGTTGTAAATATACTTATGGGAAATGGCAATGAATTTGCAGAATGGATTGGCAGGGCACTGACCTTTCTGGTTATAAGCTGCCCATGTGCTCTTGTGATTTCAATTCCACTCAGCTTTTTTGGAGGAATCGGAGGCGCTTCTGCAAGAGGGATTCTTGTAAAGGGTTCAAATTATCTGGAATTTTTATCGAAATCAAAATATATTGTATTTGATAAAACAGGAACACTGACGGAGGGTGTATTTCAGGTAACACAAATATGTCCTCAGGGAATAGAGAAGGAAGAGCTGTTAAGATATGCGGCATATGCAGAAAGCTACTCCACACATCCGATTAGCAAAAGTCTAAAGGAGGCATATGGCAAAGATATTGATAACACACTTGTGAATGATGTACAGGAAATAAGCGGACATGGGGTGAGCGCTGTGGTAGAAGGTCATCTTGTGTTTGCGGGAAATAAAAAACTGATGGACAGAGAAGGTCTTGAAGCCATGCAGCCAAAGGATTCCGGAACAGTGATTCATGTGGCGGTAAACGGCAGCTATAAAGGATATATACTTATTTCTGATATTATTAAGAAAAATTCAAAAGCAGCGATAAAAGGACTGAAGGAAGCAGGGATTAAAAAGACGGTTATGCTGACTGGTGACTCAAAAAGAGTGGCTGATAGTGTGGCATCAGAGCTTGGTGTGGATGAGGTCCACAGTGAACTGTTGCCGGGAGATAAAGTAGAAAAAATTGAAGCACTTCTGGCAGAAAAACTTCCAAAGGAAATGCTTGCATTTGTGGGAGATGGAATTAATGATGCACCGGTACTGTCAAGAGCAGATATTGGAATTGCAATGGGGGCCATGGGTTCGGATGCAGCGATTGAGGCAGCGGATATCGTACTTATGGACGATGACCCGGCAAAAATTGCGCTTGCGATGAAGATATCAAAAAAGACGCTTGGTATTGTATACGAAAACATTGTCTTTGCACTGGCAGTCAAGTTTTTATGTTTGATTCTTGGAGCACTTGGAATCGCAAATATGTGGCTTGCAATTTTTGCGGATGTGGGAGTAATGGTAATAGCAGTATTAAATGCGGCGAGGGCGTTGACAACAAAAAATATATAATATGAAATAAAGGCAATATATGCCGGATATTGGAATTTATTACTTTGATGTTTAAGTATTATGTTTCTTAGTGCAGCAGCTTTATGCACTTTGGGAATGATAAGAGCAAGAAGGAGATGTTTTTATGGAACAGGAAAAAATGATGCATATTCAGTGCAGAAAGGGAGACATTGGGAAATATGTAATACTTCCGGGAGACCCGGGACGGGTGGAAAAAATAGCCGCTTATCTTACAGCACCGGTAAAAGTAGCAGAAAACAGAGAGTTTGTCACATATACCGGCGAGCTTGAAGGAGTCAGGGTCAGCGTATGTTCTACGGGAATCGGAGGTCCGTCGGCGGCGATAGCGATGGAGGAACTGGTAAAATGTGGTGCAGATACATTTATCAGAGTTGGAACCTGTGGGGGTATCAGTGAGGAAGTGCTGCCCGGAGATATTATTATAGCATCTGCAGCGGTACGTCAGGAGGGAACGGGACTTCATTATATGCCAGTGGAATTTCCGGCGGCAGCAGATACAAAGGTGCTTTTAGAGCTTATTCACAGTGCAGAGAAGCTGAATATGAGATATCATGCAGGAATAGTTCAAAGTAAGGATTCTTTTTATGGACAGCATGAACCGGAGAGGATGCCGGTAGCAGCAGAGCTGATATATAAATGGAATATATGGAAGCAGGCTGGGGTGCTGGCATCAGAGATGGAAACGGCCGCGTTGTTTGTAACGGCTTCGGTACTTCATGTCAGATGTGGTGCGGTGTTTCTTTTGATTTGGAATCAGGAAAGAGATAAGGCAGGATATCAGAATGACAGGGTAAGCGATACCACAGGTGCAATACGAACAGCAGTAGAAGCTGTGAGAAGAATGATTTTGGAAGAAAAATAAAAAACCTAAAAAGGCTGTTGTAAAAAGAAATAGAATTTCTGTTTTGCGACAGCCTGTTATATTTATAATTATATTAAATGTTTTATTTTTTTTAATTGTAAGCCTATCTTTTTTCATGCTCCACAGCCGCCCGCACAAATCCCTTAAACAAAGGATGTGGTCGATTTGGTCTTGACTTTAACTCCGGATGTGCCTGTGTGGCCACAAACCATGGATGTTCTTCAATCTCTATCATTTCCACAATTCTTCCGTCTGGTGAAATCCCTGATAACTTTACTCCATGTTCTGTCAGTACATTCCGGTAATCATTGTTTACCTCGTAGCGATGTCTGTGACGTTCATGAATTGTCTCTTCTCCATATACCTCGTATGCTTTTGAAGTTTTATCAAGTACACAGGGATAAGAACCAAGCCTTAACGTTCCGCCAATATCTTCAATTCCATCCTGGTCCGGCATGAGATGAATAACAGGGTGTGTAGTCTGCGGGTTTAGCTCTACACTGTGTGCATCTTCATATCCAAGTACATTTCTTGCATATTCCACAATAGAAAGCTGCATCCCAAGACACAGTCCGAGAAATGGAATCCTGTTTTCTCTTGCATACTTAATCGCAATAATCTTTCCGTTAATTCCTCTGTCGCCGAATCCACCCGGAACTAAAATTCCAGTAACATCTGAAAGAATCTCATGGACATTTTCTTCTGTCACAGTTTCAGAATCCACCCATTTAATATGAACCTCTGCATTATTTGCAATTCCTGCATGTTTTAATGCCTCTACAACACTGATATATGCATCATGCAAAGAAATATATTTTCCGACCAGCGCGATATCTACTGTTTTTTTCAGATTTTTGGCTCTGTTTACCATATCTGTCCATTCATTCAAATCCGGTTTTGGACATTCCAGATTCAGACATTCACATGCAACCTCTGCCAGATGTTCTTTTTCCATGGCAAGAGGCGCTTCATACAAAACTTCCACGTCGAGATTTTGCAGCACATGTTCGCTTGGAACATTACAGAACAGAGCAATCTTGTCCTTTAAATGCTTTGTAATCGGAAGCTCGGAGCGGCATACAATAATATCCGGCTGAATTCCCATTCCCTGAAGCTCTTTTACGCTTGCCTGTGTAGGTTTTGTCTTCATTTCGCCGGAGGAGCGCAGATATGGAATCAGTGTCACATGAATCAGAATCGCATTTTCATGTCCCACATCATGCTGAAATTGTCGAATTGATTCAAGAAACGGCTGGCTTTCAATGTCTCCCACCGTACCACCAACCTCGATAATGGCAATTTCTGTCTCTTTTGTGGAATAATTTCTGTGAAATCTGCTCTTAATTTCATTCGTAATATGCGGGATTACCTGAACGGTTCCCCCTCCAAAATCTCCACGTCTTTCCTTGTGCAATACCGACCAGTAAATTTTTCCGGTGGTCACATTGGAATTTTTCGTCAGGCTTTCATCAATAAATCTTTCATAATGCCCAAGGTCAAGGTCTGTTTCAGCGCCATCATCTGTGACGAATACTTCTCCATGCTGAATCGGGTTCATTGTACCCGGGTCAATGTTAATATATGGGTCAAACTTCTGCATGGTAACTTTATAGCCGCGGGCTTTCAATAAACGTCCAAGCGATGCTGCTGTAATGCCTTTTCCAAGACCCGAAACAACACCGCCTGTGACAAATACATATTTTACTGGCATTTTAAATCCTCCTCATGTAAAAATCAAACTAAGTAATCTGCGCACCAATAGACAAGGCTGTCTTTTAAAGTTTTATTATACAACTGAAACCAGAATTCGACAATAAGAAAATTATACAAAATTTTGCTTTTTAATAGGAAATTTGCGAATTTTATGTAAAGGTAGAAAAATCGTAAGAATTTATAAGAAAAACATAAGAAAAGTTTTAGAGAAAAAATAAAAAACGAAAAAATTTTTCATGTAAAATAGATTTATGTGCAATACTAATTCTTAATAAGAACAAAAGGAGATTATATTATGGAACATTATGCAGAAAACAGAAAAATATATTTAGATAAAAGCAGAAGAATAGCAGGGATAAACAGAAAAAAACGAATTCACAGAAGAAAAAGAATATTAAAATCGGTACTGTTTTTCTGTGTGGCAGCACTTGGAATCTGTTGTTATCTTATATGGCGTCAGCCGGAAAATATTCATACAAGTGTGCTTCCGTCTAAAACTTCCAATACTGCCTTGTCAGAAAATAAAAAAGCAAATAATTTTTATATGGATTATCCTGAAGAAATTCGGGAGCTGTTGGAAAAAAATCCCGAAGCAGAGGATTTTGCCATAGGTTATGCCGAGAGAGATTCTTATATCAATAAACCAATTGATTTAAGCAAAGATTATACAGCAGGTGAGGTTCCGCTTCTTATGCAGTGGGACAGACGGTGGGGGTATGACAGCTATGGCGATGATATGATAGGTATTGCCGGCTGCGGACCTACCTGTCTTTCTATGGCATATATTTATCTGACTGGAGATACAGATAAAAATCCAAGGGTAATGGCGGAATTTGCATATGAAAATGGATATTATACTTCCGCCGGAACACTGTGGAGTCTTTGGAAAGAAGGCGTATCAAAGCTTGGGCTGTCAGGGGAGGAAATTTCATTAAATGAAAAAACTATGAAGAATTGTCTTGACAAAGGAAAGATAATTATTTGCAGTATGTCGCCGGGAGATTTTACAACAGAAGGGCATTTTATACTGATTCACGGATATGGCAAAAATGGATTTTATGTCAATGACCCAAATAGACATTCTACCAGTGAAAAAACATGGAGCTTTGACAGATTGAAAAAACAGATAAAATGTTTGTGGGCATTATCAGAGGGATAGAAATATTATAAGGAAAAAACTAAAAAATTTATACAATTAACAAAAAAATCACAATATGATTGTTGATTTCTGTCCAAACTAACAGTATACTATTATAGATAAATTATTTCTATATTATACGAAAACAGAATACGTATAATATGATAGAACAAAATTAGAAATAAAATCTATTACGGAAAGAGGACAGAATGGAAAATAATGAAAACAGACCGTCAAACGGCGGTAATAAGAAAAATGAAGACAACAAGAAGAAGCAAAGGCTGATTACGTTTGGAATAGCAGCGCTTATTACCCTTCTTCTTGTTACTATGTTCAGCTCAGTAGTGCAGAGCTCTTCAAGAAAAGAAATCAAATACAGTGAATTTTTGGAAATGCTTGAAGATAAAGAAGTAGACGAGGTCCAGATTACAAACAGCGGAACGATTCTGATTTATCCAAAGGAGAAAAAATATACACTGGTGGGTGAAAAGTTTGCCTATTGGACTATGGCGTTAAGCGCGGAAAAGCTGCAGGAGGAACTGGAAGATTCAGAGGTAGACTGGAAGGTGAATGATGAGAGCACAAATTCCATGATTATGGAATTTATTGTATCATGGATACTTCCGTTTGTTCTTATCTATTTTATTATGGGATTTTTCTTAAGACGAATGACCGGCGGCATGGGCGGCGGTGGAATTATGGGTGTCGGAAAGTCCAATGCCAAAATGTATGAGCAGAAGAAAACCGGTGTAACCTTCCGTGATGTAGCGGGACAGGAAGAGGCAAAGGAGTCTTTAAAGGAAATTGTTGATTTTCTTCATAATCCGGGAAAATATGCCAAAATCGGCGCGAAGCTTCCAAAGGGTGCGCTTCTTGTAGGACCTCCGGGAACCGGTAAGACATTGCTTGCAAAGGCGGTTGCCGGTGAGGCGGGAGTGCCGTTTTTCTCACTATCCGGTTCGGATTTTGTGGAAATGTTTGTGGGTGTCGGCGCATCGAGAGTAAGAGATTTATTCAAGCAGGCGCAGCAGGCGGCACCATGTATTATATTTATTGATGAGATTGATGCTATTGGTAAAAGCAGAGATTCGAGATATGGCGGTGGAAATGATGAGAGAGAGCAGACGTTAAATCAGCTTCTTTCAGAGATGGACGGCTTTGATTCGTCGAAGGGACTTATTATTCTGGCAGCAACAAACCGGCCGGATGTGCTGGATAAGGCTTTGCTTCGTCCGGGGCGTTTTGACAGAAGAATTATTGTTGATAAGCCGGATATGAAAGGGCGTAAGGATACTCTCCGGGTACATTCCAAGGATGTTATGATGGATGAAACTGTTGATTTGGAAGAGATTGCGCTTGCTACTTCCGGTGCCGTGGGTTCAGACCTTGCAAATATGGTGAATGAGGCTGCGATTAATGCGGTGAAGAATGGAAGACAGGCGATTTCACAGGCAGATTTGTTAGAAGCCGTGGAAGTCGTGATTGCAGGTAAGGAAAAGAAAGACAGGATTTTAAGCGAGGTTGAGAAAAAGACAGTTGCTTATCATGAGGTTGGTCATGCCTTGATTACAGCGCTGGAGAAAAAGACGGAGCCTGTGCAGAAAATTACGATTGTACCAAGGACTATGGGGTCTTTGGGGTATGTTATGCAGGTGCCGGAGGAAGAGAAATATCTGATGTCCAAGGATGAGCTGCTTGCTCGTATTGTTACGCTGCTTGGCGGGCGCGCGGCGGAGGAGCTTGTGTTTGAGACGGTGACTACGGGGGCTTCAAATGATATGGAAAAGGCAACAGATTTGGCAAGGGCGATGATTACCCAGTATGGAATGTCGGAGAAGTTCGGGCTGATGTGTCTGGAAAAGGAGCAGGATACCTATTTGTCGGGAAGAACGGTGTTGAATTGTTCGGACAGTACGTATTCGGAAGTAGATGCGGAAGTGAAGGAGCTGCTTAGAAGCTGCTATGAAAAGGCGAAGAAACTGCTGGCGGAAAATCGTGAGGCGATGGACAGGATTGCGATGTATTTGTTTAAAAAAGAGAATATTTCGGGAAAGCAGTTTATGGCGTTGTTTGAGAACAGAGACCCGGAAGGAGGAGATGGAGAGCATAAGGGGGAGGAAATGGAAATTGAAATTGAAAAGAAAGAAGAAATAGAAGAATAAGGTTGGGAGAAAAAGACTGCAAAAGGCAGTCTTTTTTTGGTAAAATCTGGAGAAAATATTTTAAAAATTGAAAGAGTGATGTATAATGAATTTATTATTATACAGGAATTGGAGGAATAAAAATGGATGTAGAGGGATTGTATGAGGGGCTGAATCGACTGGAGAAGAGAGGCGAAATAGGAAATATGTTGATATTTTGAAAAAACATAAGGTTGATTTGTTAAGAGCCAAGAATTTTGATTGATATTATTTACACATTCAGCTATAATATATAATTAAGGAAGAAAACAAAAAGGAGCCGCATTATATGTGGCATGGTACAAAAAATGAAAAAGTTGTTATCATGGAATGTAAATGGCCTGCGTGCATGTATGCAGAAGGGATTTATGGACTTTTTTGATAAAGAGAATGCGGATATTTTCTGCATTCAGGAAATAAAGCTTCAGGAAGGACAGATAGACTGGGACAGAGAAGGGTATTATGCGTATTGGAATTATGCTGAGAAAAAAGGGTATTCGGGAACCGCTGTTTTTACGAAAGAAAAGGCTGTAAATGCAGTTTATGGTATTGGTGTGGAAGAACATGACCATGAAGGCAGAGTCATTACACTGGAATTTCCTGAATATTATATTGTTACCTGCTATACTCCAAATTCTCAGATAGAGCTGACAAGGCTGGATTATCGTGTAAAGTGGGAAACAGATTTCAGAAATTATCTTATAAAACTGAAGAATAAAAAGCCGGTGATTCTGACAGGAGATTTAAATGTAGCTCATAAGGAAATTGATTTGAAAAATCCGAAAACGAATGCAAAAAGCGCAGGATTTACAGAGGAGGAAAGGGGTGAAATGACCAAGCTTTTGGAGGCTGGGTTTATAGACAGTTATCGGTATTTATATCCTGATATGGAGGGTCTTTATACATGGTGGTCATACCGTTTTAAGGCCAGAGAGAAAAATAATGGCTGGCGGATAGATTATTTTATTGTATCAGAGGATTTAAAGGACAGATTGAAGGATGCAAAAATTCATACAGATGTCTTTGGTTCAGACCATTGTCCGGTGGAGCTGGATATAGAGTTAGAATAAAGTGCCTGCGGCACCATAAACTTGCCGGAACCTTCCTGCACTTTGTTCAATCATAACTGTTCTGTAAGAGCAGCGTTACAAGAGGAGTGAAACTGTTTTATGTAAAATAAAAAGCAGAATATATCAATTTAAAATAGGATATATCATTGCCAGAAAGCAAAAAATACTTTATAGTATCAAAACATTCAATTTATAATTAAGGAGAATACAAGTATCATGAAAATATCAAGAAAAAACAGTGTTGCCGTATCAAAAGATATGTACGGCTTATTTTTTGAAGATATCAATTACAATCTCGATGGAGGACTGCATGCAGAAATGCTGGAAAACCGGAATTTTGAAGCAATGTTTGCATATGGAAAAAAAGATAATTTCGGAACGGTATATGACGGAGGGTACGGATGGGAGCTTTATGAAGATGACGGCTTTGGCTCAACTCTTATTTATATGAATGAAGAGCCTGTTAATTCTGTAAATCCTGACTATATGGTATTTACAGGAAAAGGCAAGGCGCCTTCCTTTAGAAATAAAGCATATGATGGAATTTATGCAGAGCAGGGCAGAAATTATTTTGTTTCATTTTATGCGAAGGCTTTAGAGGGAAGCAGAACACTTACAGTTTCCATTAAAAAATATGGTGAGACTGTGGCAGAGGCAAAAATCACATTAGAGGGAGATAGCTGGAAAAAATATGAGTGTACACTTACTCCTGATAAGTCTGTAAAGCAGGCTGATTTTGTAGTGACACTGGAGGGACAGGGCAAAGTAGCTTTTGATTATTTTTCCATGATGCCGGATAATGCAGTCTGCAAAGTATTCAGAAAGGACCTTGCAGAAAAGCTTAAGGCTCTTGCGCCATCATTTTTACGTTTTCCGGGAGGCTGTATTGTAGAGGGAAATACACTGGAAAACAGATATCACTGGAAGGATACAATTGCACCTGTGGAGGAGCGCAAGTTTAACTGGAGCAGATGGTCGGTTCATAATAATGATGCAAACAGAGCTTATACAGGCGTATATCCACATTATGGACAGACTTATGGTGTGGGCTACTATGAATATTTTACATTTTGTGAATATCTTGAAGCAAAGCCTCTTCCAGTTTTAAGCGTAGGTCTGGCATGTCAGTATATGTCTACGGAAAAGGTAGATATTGAAAGTGAGGAAATGCAGGAGTATATTCAGGATGCGCTTGATTTAATTGAATTTGCAAACGGCGGTACGGATACGGAATGGGGCAGAAAAAGAGCAGAGATGGGACATCCTGAACCGTTTGGCCTGGAATATCTGGGTATTGGAAATGAGCAGTGGCAGACAGAAACAGTAAACTTTTTTGCCAGATATGAAATGTTTGAAAAGGCAATTCATCAAAAGTATCCTGAAATAAAGTTAATCAGCAGCTCAGGACCGGATGTGTGGAGTGACAGCTATTACAAGGCATGGGAATGGGCAAGAAAGTCAATTAAGGAAAATGAAAATCTGATGTACGCCATTGATGAGCATTACTATGTAAAACCGGAATGGATGTATAAGAACGTTCATTTTTATGATAACTATGACAGAAGCATTAAAGTGTTTGCAGGTGAATATGCATGTCATATTCCTGAAAAAGCAGGGCAGATGAATCAGCCGGAGGCAAATACCCTCGGTGCGGCGCTGGCGGAGGCTGCTTTTATGACCGGAATGGAGCGCAATGCAGATGTAATTGCACTTGCCAGCTATGCACCGCTTCTTGCAAGAATGAGTTATACACAGTGGTCTCCGAACTTAATCTGGTTTAACGGGGAAAAATCCTTTGTGACACCAAGCTATTATGTGCAGCAGTTATTCAGTATTTACCGCGGAGTAAAAACATTGTCGGTGGAGACAGGATTTACAGGTGAAGAGGAATTAAAGGAGGCCCTTTATGCAAGTGGAGTAGAAGACGAACAGGGCAGAATTATTATAAAGGTGGTTAATGCGCTGGAAGAGGAAAGAGAGATTTCTCTGGAGGGTGAAGACGTCGATATTGCGGATAATGCAGAATATACCATGATGTATCTGGCTGGTGACAAGGATGCGTTTAATACTACGGGAGATATGGAGCAGGTTGCGTTACAGGAGACAAAGGGCAGTCTTGCAGATAAGAAGATAAAGGTTCCTGCAAACAGCTTTTCTGTAATTATTATCGAATAAAGCAGAAAATAAAAGATAGGAAAGACGTGGCAAAATATGTTTTATGTAGGAATTGACTTGGGGACTTCCGCTGTAAAATTACTGCTGATGGACAGCGAAGGTATGGTGAAAAACATTGTTTCCAAAGAGTATCCGCTGTATTTTCCAAATTCCGGCTGGTCAGAACAGAAACCGGAGGACTGGTATATCAATACGATTGAGGGAATCAGGGAACTGTTAAAGGACTTTGACAGAAGTAAAGTAGCGGGAATCAGCTTTGGAGGACAGATGCATGGTCTTGTTATGCTTGATGAGCAGGATAGAGTGATTCGTCCTGCAATTCTCTGGAATGATAATCGTACTGTAAAGGAAAATGATTATCTGAATGATACAGTCGGCAAAGAAGCACTTTCTGACTATACTGCGAATATATCTTTTACCGGATTTACAGCTCCTAAGCTTTTATGGGTGGCAGAGCACGAGCCGGAGAATTTTGCAAAAATTAAAAAAATCATGCTTCCAAAGGATTATCTGGTATATAAAATGACAGGCATACATGCAACAGATGTCTCCGATGCCTCCGGTATGCTGCTTCTGGATGTGAAAAACCGCCGCTGGTCAGATAAGATGTGTCAGATATGTGGTATTTCCTCTGATGTGCTTCCAAAGCTTTATGAGAGCTATGAGTGTGTTGGAGAGCTTACCAGAGAAACAGCGGATATGTTGGGAGTGCCAAAAGGAGTAAAGGTGGCAGCAGGAGCTGGAGATAATGCCGCTGCCGCTGTGGGAGTCGGCGCCGTAGGCGCTGGAAGCTGTAATATTTCACTTGGAACCAGCGGAACAATCTTTATTCCTTCTGATATGTTCTGCGTAGATAAAAATAATGCTTTGCATGCTTTTTGCGATGCCAGCGGAGCATATCATCTTATGGGCTGTATGCTCAGTGCGGCATCATGCAATAAGTGGTGGATGGAGGATATTCTGGGAACTCGTGAATATTCTGCGGAACAGGAAAAGATTAAAAATCTGGGAGAGAATCATGTATATTTTCTTCCGTACCTTATGGGAGAGCGCTCGCCGTACAATCATCCGAATGCAAGGGGCACCTTTATCGGCATGACGTTAGATACGGCAAGGCAGGATATGACACTGGCAGTTTTAGAGGGCGTGGCGTTTGCACTCAGAGATTCTCTTGAGGTGGCAAGGCGTCTTAACATTGATATTCAGAGAAGTAAAATCTGCGGAGGCGGAGCAAAGAGTCCACTGTGGAAAAGAGTGATTGCAAATACATTAAATATTCAGATAGATGTGCCACAGACAGAAGAAGGACCGTCAATGGGCGCAGCAATGCTGGCGGCTGTTGCCTGCGGGGAATTTGATTCAGTTTCACAGGCAGTGGAAAAAATCGTAAGTATTCGAGATACAGTGCAGCCGGAGAAAGAGCTCGTAGAAAAATATGAACAGCGTTATCAGAAATTTAAGAATATTTACCCTGCATGCAGAGAGCTTTTTGATAAAATTGTTGAGTGAGAAAAAATATGCAGATGTTTTTTATCTGTACTTTAAATAGGAGCAAAATATGAAATATAAAAGTATTTTGCTTATATTTGGAAAGGAATGGTGGAATTTATGATAAATATACCAAAGGTAAAGGTAGGAATTGTGGCAGTCAGCAGAGACTGTTTTCCGGAATCTCTTTCAGTTGGCAGAAGAGAAGCTCTGGTAAAGGCTTATCACGAAGCGTTTGATGCAGAGGATATTTATGAATGTCCGATTTGTATTGTGGAAAGTGAAATACATATGGTTCAGGCTTTGGAGGATATAAAAAAGGCGGGCTGTAATGCATTATGTGTATATCTTGGCAATTTCGGGCCGGAGATTTCAGAGACGCTTCTGGCAAAGCACTTTGAGGGACCAAAGATGTTTATTGCGGCTGCGGAAGAAACGCAGGGCAATCTGATACAGGGACGCGGAGATGCATATTGTGGTATGTTAAATGCCAGCTATAATCTGAAGCTGAGAGGGGTTCATGCATATATTCCTGAATATCCGGTAGGAGACGCTGATGACTGTGCAAAAATGATACATGAGTTTCTTCCGATTGCAAGGGCGGTAATTGGATTGTCAAAACTGAAAATTATTTCTTTTGGACCAAGACCGACAAATTTTCTTGCCTGCAATGCGCCGATTCAGCAGTTATATAATTTGGGAGTGGAAATCGAAGAGAATTCAGAGCTTGATTTGTTTGAAGCGTATCATAAGCATGAAGGTGATAAGAGAATTCCTGAAATTGTGGCAGATATGGAAGCGGAGCTTGGAGAGGGAAATAAAAAGCCTGAAATTCTTTCAAAGCTTGCACAGTATGAACTGACTCTGACAGACTGGATAGAAGAGCACAAAGGATATCGTGAATATATTGCAATTGCGGGAAAATGCTGGCCTGCATTTCAGACGCAGTTTGGCTTTGTTCCATGTTATGTAAACAGCAGACTGACAGGAAGAGGAATTCCGGTATCCTGTGAGGTGGATATTTACGGAGCGCTTAGCGAGTTTATCGGAATCTGTGTCAGTGAGGATGCTGTGACTCTGCTGGATATTAATAATTCTGTTCCAAAGGATATGTATCAGGAGTCAATAGAAAAACAGTTTTCCTATAAGCATACAGATACCTTTATGGGATTTCACTGTGGAAATACCTGCTCAAAGAAGCTGTCGGCATGTGAGATGAAATATCAGATGATTATGGCAAGAAGCCTTCCGGTTGAGGTGACAAATGGAACTCTGGAGGGAGATATTATGCCGGGAGATATTACATTTTTCCGCCTTCAGTCCACTTCGGATAATAGGCTTCGTGCTTATACCGCACAGGGAGAAGTGCTTCCGGTTGCGACAAAGTCTTTTGGAGCAATTGGTGTATTTGCGATTCCGGAAATGGGAAGATTTTACAGGCATGTTCTGATTGAGAAAAATTATCCGCATCATGGAGCGGTTGCGTTTGGACATTTTGGAAAAGCACTGTTTGAGGTGTTTAAATATATCGGGGTGCCAGTGGAGGAGATTAATTTTAATCAGCCGGCAGGGATGATGTACCCGACAGAGAATCCATTTAGATAGAATGTAGATTTATTGAAGACTGACCGATAAATTTAATAGAGATTTGCATATTAATTTGGCTGAGATTACAAAAGTGCTGAAATTGTAAGATAGATTGACAGCTTAAAAATCATACCGACAGAAGAGGAAAAGAAGATTATGCAAAATCGTGACTATAAAGATTTGAGTGAGAAGGAACAGCTTGAATATAAGACTATTTTACAAGAGTGGATAGAAAAAATCAAAGAAATCCCTTCCTATGAAGACCGACATCCAAATGGATTTTCAAATACACTTGATGGGGGATATAATGGACCATATACAGAATTGGAAAAAATATACAAACCAAAATTGGAAGCTATAATGGCAAAAGAAAAAAATAAAGATAAAGATAATCAGAGAGCTTGAAAACAGGCTCTCTTTTTTTGAAAATTTTTTAAAATTCCTGTCACCTTTTGGCGGTTTTTGTTCTCTATAATAATGTATAGAAATGCAGGGAATTTGAGCAACCGTTTTGAGCCACACTCTCCTGCGAAAAATAATTACGTGGGAGGCACAAGAAATTGGTTTTCAGCAGCTTGGAATTTCTTTTCTGGTTTTTACCATTTTTTCTGCTGGTATATTTTATTTTACCGGTAAAATACAGAAATATTTGTATTGCGTTTTACAGTATATGTTTTTATTTATGCGGTTCACTTGATTATCCGATTTATGTCATACTGATTGTAGTATCTACAATAATAAATTATATAATTGCCCGCTGTATGGAAGTACAAAAAAGACATAAAAAGCTGTTTCTGGTAACAGGATTGTTCTATAAT
>ERZ778516.1479-NODE-1479-length-17643-cov-15.831078_pt1 | contig 17643 bp, 16 predicted proteins | sample MGYA00510342_ERZ778516 | MGnify/ENA primary metagenome ERZ778516 (study PRJEB29527, sample SAMN07138961) | mouse gut metagenome | material: feces | host: mouse | place: China:Nanjing | collected 2016-01-25 ... | reverse complement strand
CTGGACATCCTTGGGTTTGGCAAAACTAAGTTTGTTATGGACAGAGTATTGAAGGTATCCGTTATGTCCCTTACCATGAGGATCTGCGCCTGGCAGAGGATATCCTGCTTTTTGCCCAGAAGTCACATACTGCAGGGTGTACGGGGATGGTGCTTGATACAGAGCAGCAGGGAACGGTCATTGTAACAAGTGACACCATCTATACGGAAGACAACGATAAACTGGAGTTGCCACTGGGAGGAAGCATCAATGCGACTACGGAAGAATTTTATACAAATCTTGCAAGGATTAAGAAAATGCAGTCAGAGATGGATGCAAAACTAATCTATGGGCACGATTTGGAGCAGATTGTACGTTTGAGCAAAAGCACATTAGAATGACGCTTTCTGGATAAAAAGCCTGCATATGTCAAATTGTAACGTGTTTTATGGCGCAGCCTGCTGATTTTTATGGCTGTACAAGGGAGTAGCAGGAAGATGGAAAATAATTGATTTTTTCTGGAATGTGAGAAAAATAGGGTATTCTGGCTGTTGATGATAAGCGGGGGTACGCTGGGGGCTTTTACAAATTCCTGGCAGAGATACGTGTGGTACATGTGCATTCCGTGGAAGATCTGAACCGCAGGTGGAAGGCAAGCGCAGCGCTGCCAAACCTTGAGACAGAGGCCGCCTATGACCCGATGGATATGGACACGGTATGCTGCCGCGGGGCGGCCCCGATCCGGGCGCACCAGATGGAGATCGGGGCATTTGCATCCAAAGTACCGCCCGTTCCTGTGGGGATGGCGGGAGACTTGGGAAGGAAAAATACCTGCTGTTATACCTGTCGGATTCGAAACTGACACCGAGGTGGCTGTATGCGGGGCTTTTAAGGCAGATGGGACTGGAACCGCACTATTTCAGCGGGGATTCCAAACGTCTGCTGCAGAAAGAGATCTGTGCGGCCAGTACGGGTCAAGGCTGAAGAAGCGTCAGATATTGATCTTCGCATACCGCCCCTTTAGAAGCGCCACCAGTTCCGCGTATTTTTCCCGGCTGAGCAGTATCTCTCCCTCGTAGTCTTTAAAACGAATCGTATAAATTTTTGCGTCATTGTCCGCCCGGACCGCCGCCACCTGGGACAGATTGACGATGAAGGATTGATAACAGCGATAGAACCCACAGCCCTCCAGCATCTCCTCCAGTTGATTCATGGTGTACCCCAGCAGGGAGATCTCCTGTCCATCGGTGGTGACGATGTGGTTCTTCCGGTTACTGCGTTCAATAAAAAGAATATCGCTGAGCCGGGTTAATTGATAGCCGCTGCGGGTCTTAATCATGATACTGCGGTTAGATACCTCCCGCTTCGCCTGCTGGAGATCGAACACGTAGCGCAGCCGATTAACCAGCGATTGGAGCGCCAAGGGATCAAAGGGTGTCAGCAGATACCCGGCGCATTGGCAGCGGAAGGCATTGAACGCCCATTCTTCTGAGCCGGAATAGACCACCACCTGAATATGGGGATGGCTCTGCCCCAAAACGGCAGCCAAATATTCCCCCACGCCGGTGGTGCGGGGGTCGGCTGGCTGATGGTTGGCAAATATGACGTCTACATCATTGGACTGGACGAACGCGACGGCCTCCGTAGAATTCTGCGCCGTCCCGACCACCCGGAAGCATTGGAAAGCGTGCAGCATGACTGCCAGTTCGCCTCGCAGATTCTGGTCGCTTTCCACCAACAGGACTTTCATCTCCATGATCCGCCCCTCCCCGCTTTTTATTCTGCCTGACCAACAGCCCGGAACGCCTGCTCCAATGCTTTGGAATCGCCCTCATAGAAGTCCAGCAGCAGCGCAAAAGGCCCGTTGGGGACTGGGTTCATGATGCTTCCGGCTCCGTAGAAGTCAATGAACCCCTCTGCCTTCAAACTCTTGTAAGAGGTCTCCTCCATGCTGCCCTCTTTCAGGTTGTCCACATCCCACCAATAAAATTCAGCGCCGTTGGAAACCTTCACAGCGATGGTGCATAAGCCATCCGCCGACAGGGTGGTCAGGTTGGTTGTTTCTATGAGACCCTGCCCCTCCAACTCCGCCAGAACCTCATCCATGGTCATATCCCAGATGGGGGCATCGGGGTCCTCCCCTTCGCCTATGAGCTGGGCAGGTGGGACGAACTCCGGCGATGCCGCCACATAGGCCAGCACCGCACCGAAGCCCAACACCAGCATGATGGAAAAAAAGATGGTAAAGCGTTTCATCGGCTAACCTCCTCTCCCGCCAGGGCGTAGCCCTGGAGTTGCAAATAGGCGCGGTAAGTGGGACTGGTTCCCAGCAGCTCCTTATGGTTGCCCGCCGCTTCCAGGGACCCCTCGTTGAGAACGATGATATGATCCGCTTCCATTACTGATCGCATGTCGTGTGCAACCACTACGATGGTTCGGTTCTTCATGTGTTCCCGGACGGTGCGGAAGATGGTCATGTCGCTCTTGTGGTCCAGACTGGCCCCGGCTTCATCCATCAGCAGGTAATCCGGGTTGGACATCAGCATCCGGGCAATAGCCACTCGCTGGCGCTGCCCGCCGGAGAGCAGTGCCCCACCCATGCCCACATCGGAATCATATCCCTGGGGCAGCTGGCGGATAAAACCGTCCGCGTCCGCCAGCCTTGCGGCCCCGGCAATAGCTTCATCTGATATTTCCCCTGTTGCACCATAGGCTATATTATCACGGACAGAACCGGAGAACAAGGGGTTATGCTGGAGGACACAGCCGAACCGACGGCGCAGCTGTGCCAGCTTCACCTCATCCACAGCGGTTTTCCCCAGCCATACCCGGCCGCTGTCCGGCGAGTAGATGCCCTGGAGCAGCTTGAGAAGTGTGGACTTGCCGGAGCCGTTGCTGCCGATAATGGCGGTGGTTTTCCCAGCGGGGATGGTAAGGCTCAGATCGTGAAGCACCGGCTGCTGGGGAACATACCCGAAGCTGACCCGGTCCAGTACGATATCCTGCTCCGGCTGGCTCTCTGGCAGGTCGTACCCGTCCTCCAGATCCTCCTCCGGCCCCTCCTGGAGAACGCCCACGTACTGCATAGCGCCCTGTGTGCCCTTGAGGGTCTGGTAGTGAGTCAGGACCTCCGCCTGATACTGGTCCACCCTTCCCTTATAGGTGGTAAAGTCATTGATCCCCGTATCCGGCATCTGGCCCTTGCGGATCATGTCGGAACCGAACAGAGCGATGACAATACTGCCGATGGAGGTATACAGCGTATTGGAGAACACCTGCAAAACCTCCATAAAGGCGTAATAGACATCCGCCCGGTACCGTTCGTCAATGGCCCGCAGCCCTGCCTCTGTTTCCATATCCTCTATAGCCTGTGCCTTGACGTGCTTGGCGGCGGAAATATGCTCGGAGAAGAACTCCGTCATGGTATTCAGGCTCTCGTACCGCCGCAGCATCATACGGTACTGCAACTGGCCCACCAGGGCGAACACGCCGATGGCCAGAGGAACCAGCAGCAGCATATAGGCGGAGAGCTTCGCGTTGAACCGCGCCATCTCCACGCAGCAGCGGACAAAGCCATAAACAGAAGCCACAGTGGAGAAGATCATATGGATCACCGTGCTGGCCTGGGTAATATCGTTGACCACGCCGGAGATCAGGGACGAGGGCTGGCGCCGCTCCACCTCCCGCATGGGAAGGTGGAGGATCTTGTCCCACAGCAGTTTCCTGGCCCGGAGGGTAACCTTCTGGATGCCGTACTCGCCGCAAATATTGCTTCCCATGGAGATGGCGGCATTGAGAACGGTCAGCAGGGCATAGCCGATAATAACGCTGTTGTAAAGCTCGCCCTTATTGATCCGGATAACATACTTGGAGATTGCCAGGAAGACCTCAGTGTTGATGAGACTGAACGCCAGGGAGGCAATAAAGAGCCACCAGGGGATGGGGAAGCGGGTATAGAATGTGATATAGGAGCGGAAAGAGAATTTTTCCTTTTTCTGCTCCCTACCCTTGCCGTTGTGTATCATATCAGCGTTCCTCCTCTCCGTTTTCCATCATTTCCTGGCAGAATGGGTCGGAAGCCAGGACTTCATCCCGTTCCCCAAAGGACTGCACCCTGCCGTCTCGGAGGACGATCAGATAGTCCGCGTTGCGTATGGTTTGGGCGTCATGCGCCACATAGACCACAGTCTTTCCCGCCATAACCTGCCGGATGCTGGCCCATACGCCCGCCTTGCCGTCGATGTCCATAGCGGCGGTAGCCTCATCCAACAGCAGGCAGTCCGGCTTTTTCAGCAGGGCGTGGGCCACGGAAAACCGCTGCCGCTGCCCGCCGGAGAGACTGGCGCCGCTCTCACCCACCGGGGCATCGTATCCCATAGGCTGGCGGCGGACATAGTCCAGGATGCCCACGGCGGCGCAGGCCTCGTCCAGTTCTTCATCCGATGGGATCCGGCTCAGGCCGTGAAGCAGATTGTCCCGGATGGTTCCGGCGTACATGACGCTCTCCTGGGTCACGTATCCCAAAGCGCGGCGGAAGCTTGCCAGGGAATACTCCGACGTATCCTTTCCTCCAATCTGTACCGACCCGCCGTCCAGGGGATAGAGACGGTCGATCAGGTTCAGGAGCGTCGTCTTCCCAGACCCGGATGGCCCGATGACGGCGGTGATCCGTCCTGCGGGAATATCCAGGTCCAACCCCTGGAACAGCGGCTTGGCACCGAAGGAGAAATCTACCTTTTCAAAATGGATTCCTCCGGTGGGAGAGCCAATAGTATCTCCCACACCCAAATCCTCGGAATGCTCTGCCATAATCTGGCTCACCCGATCCACCGCCCCCTGGGCGCACTTGAAGGAGGTCCAGTAGCCGCAGTAACCGCTGAGGATGCTGGTGAGCTGAACGGCGAAGCCATAATAGGCGATCCATTCTGTCAGGCTCAGCGCGCCGGAGGCATAATAACCCCTGCCTACCAGGACAATAACGATAGTTTGCAGCACCCCGGCAATAGCCTGGATAGGCACTGCCAGGCCGGTAATCCAGATGTTCATCCCGGCGGCGCGGTAGCTTGCCTTCATTCGTTCTTCCCCGGTACCGGATTCCTTTGTTTCGGTGCCCATGGACTTGATGAGCATCAGGTTATTGGTCCGCTCCGCTATGGAGGCCGTCAGCTCGGCATTGCGGCGGTTAATGAGATCCTGCACGCCGAATTGCAGCCTGCCCAGGATAAAGCTGATAAGGATATTCACCGGCAGCGCCACCACCAGGGACCACATCAAAGCTCCATCATAGCTGGAAACCTTCAGGAGAATGACGAAGCTGGCATAGGCGGTGGTGAATATGGGGATGAACACCTTCATAACCAGATTACTGATGCTGGAAATATCGGTAGTGATACGGCTGAGCAGTTCCTTAGGGTTATTATTTTCATAGAACCACAGGGGCAGGCTCACCGTCTTGCGCCAGACCATCCGGCGCAGATTCCGGTCCATGCGGGCTTCACAGAGGTTATTGATGAGTCCGGAAACAGAACTCAGAACCAAGGAAAGGATCTGATAGAAAAAGTAAGGCAGCACCACAGCGGTCAGACCCACGTTTCCGGCGAAGAGGGCGGCGCTGTATTCAGTAGTGCTGACGCCCACCTTGGCAATGACGGCGCTGGCTGCCAGGTAGCCGATGATCCATAGGTAGGGCAAATCCGCCTTGCCCAGCATGGAGAAGAAGCGGCGGAAGTTGCCGTAATTTTTTCGAAAAATTGCGTTTGTTTCCATTGGTTTCTCCTTCCTCGTATATACTTTTCAGAGAAACGCCCCTGCCCCATCCCACAAAGGACAGGGTAGGGGCGTTCATATGTTCTTACTTCCCGGAAAGCCCTTGGAAATCAGCCATGACGGCATCTTTCTGGGCGTACCCATCCCCAAAGGCGATGGCGAAGCTGCCGTTATGGGCAGCGGTTTCCAGGACGGCAGCGCCGCCCATATAGACGACCGTGCCGCCGTTCATGGCAAGGTTCTGGAAACAGTTGGTATACGCTTCGGAGGGAGCAGCAGCGTCCCACCACATCAGCCACAGCCCGTCATAATCCTGGGCCTTGTCAGCAAAGGGGGCGAAGGGGATCTCCCCGTCGGTGTTGTCCGTGAGATAGCCCTCGGTAGTGAGCATGTCCACCGGAGAGGAATCCTTGGAAATATAGCCCTTAGCAGTCAGGTATTCCACCATTTCATCATATGTACAGGTTTCCGGGTCAACGGCCTTTGCGCCGCCGCAGGCGGTTAGGCCGCATAAGAGAACAAGCGCCAACAGGGCGCAGAGGGTACGTTTTGCAGCGTATTTCATGGAATAAGTCCTCCCTTTTATAAGTAAATGTATCATATCACATCCGCGGTCCCTGGAAAAGGGCGCGTGTCGATTTTGTCCGAAAAGGCGATTGTTCTGTCCATATTACGCATACATGTACTGGGCGATCACATCCTTCACCGCCTGAGGCTGCATCACGCCCATATGGCTTTCAACCAGCTTGCCGTCCTTATAGAAGTGGATGGTGGGGACGGCGGTAATGCCGTACTCCTCCGCAATTTCTGGGTTCTCAGTGGTGTTGAGTTTGACGATGTTCAGGAATGGGATCTCCGCCTCAATGTCCTCCAGGATTTTGGAAAACAGCTTGCAGGGGACGCAGGTGGTGCCATAAAAATCGGCAATCACGAAATCTTCGCTGATCAGCTCCTTGAAATTGCTCTTGTCTGCGTTTTGAATCGACATGATGGGTTCCTCCTTTAATAAAATTTTCTGATGTATTCTTTCAGTACCGTATAGGCGTGTCCGGCGTACTCGTTGAAGATAAAGCTGTCATAGGGGTTGGCTTCCCGGGCGTTCTCCTCGGAGACGTGCCAGGATCTGACATAGTCCGCGATAAATTCCCTATACTCCGCTTCCCCCGCCCGGAAGCCATCGTTTTCGGCGTACTGGCAGCCCAGCAGATAGCGGCAGAGCTTGTCCCAACCGTCGTATTGCAGCATGGCCACCAGCTCGTGGTAGCTCTTCACCGGAATGCGCCCCTTGAACTGCTCTGGGGTCATCTTCTCCAGGACCATGCCCTCCTGACGGCACAGCGTCCGGCAGCGGTCCAGCTCCCGGTTGATGGCTTCCGCCCATTCCTCCCGGTCCAGGACAAATTCCGAGCCACTGATGACCTCCCGCACAAGGTAGTTCAGCGCATCGTAGGAATCTTCCTGGAACGCGGCCGCCTTCTGCTGCTCCAGCAGATACGCCCGATACGCCGCAACGGTGTGCACACCCTCCAGCCCCAGCTTCTCCACCATTTCATCCCTGGGTTCCGGTACCACGCGGTTCATCACACCCGTCACCGTAAGGGAGACTTTGCCCTCCGGAAGGATGGTCTCCCTAGTTCCGCCTACTTCCATGCCGATGGACATATCCTCCAGATCCTTGTGGAACATGCTGCTCCCGGCTACGAACCGGACCTTCTCCTTCTGGAACCGGGGGCAGTCCGATGCCAGTCGGCACACCACCTGATCTCCGGGAGAAACCGTTGTACCGTTCTCCCAGCGGATATACGGGTTGGTCAGCCGCCGCAGCTCTGCTTCCAACGCCTCCCCGTCCAGTACGAAGGGCTTTAACAGGGACTTCACATCTACTTCCCGGTAGTCCTTTAGCCGCAATACTCTTGATTTCATGCTACACCTCCAGTTTTTTCAGATATTCCAACGCGCTGTGCAAAGCCACGTTGCCCTCTCCCACCGCTTTCGCGTACTGATAGGGCCGTCCCGTGCAGTCCCCGGCGGCGAAGCATCCCGGCAGATTGGTGCGCTGCTGCCGATCCGTCTGGATATGACCGTCCTCCGCCTTCAGTCCCGGCAGCAGCGCCGCCGGGGCCACGCAGGAGCGCAGGCAGAAAATCCCGTCCGCCGCCACCGTCTCCCCGCCACAGGTGATGCCCGTGGCGCGATCCTCTCCCAGGATTTCCGTGGGATAGCCCACAGTGTGCCGTACGTTGTCCCGGCGGATGCCGCAGTCCTTATAACTGGTGCAGAGGAACACTTCTGCAGCAAGGCCCGCCAAAAACTCAATTTCCTCCTCCAGGCCCGAATCCGTGCAGACCACGGCGATCCGCTTGCCCCTGTACAGTTCCCCGTCGCAGGTAGCGCAATAGCTGACGCCCTTTCCCAGCAGGCGGCTCTCGCCGGGGATTTCCCGGCTGTTGGATACGCCTGCGGCAAGGATAACGGTTCTGCCGTCATAGATTTTGTCGTTGACCACGGCGGTATAATATCCGCCCATGTCATAAATCGAATTGACCCGTTCTTCCCGGATTTCGATACCCAGCCCGTCAATCTGGCGCAGGAAGGCATCGCACATTTCCGATCCGGTGGCTGCCGGAAGCCCCGGATAATTCATGATGCGCTCGGCCTTGGCAATCTTAGGGCTCAGCACCCTGGAGCCAAACCAGAGGAAATCCATGTTCCGTGCTTTTGCGCTCAGTGCGGCGGAAATACCAGCAGGTCCGCTGCCGATAATAAGCAGATCGTACATATGACACACCCCTCCCAGAATTTTTCTGAATGTAACCATATCATTTTTTTCAGGGAAATCAATACCATTTGTTTATTCCGCCCCGGAAACAGTTTATTCTGTACTAATGCGGATACCCTGCCCTTTTTTGCCGGAACCGGCATGAAAGGGACGGAACTTTAGCGAACGAGACAGAATTGTCGGAGAAATGGACAGAATGAACCAGCCGCCTTGCGGCGGCTGGAAAAACATTTATAATGGTGACACCCAAACAGAAAAAGGAAGCTATTATTATGAGGAGGCCATTATGGAAAAGAACAGTATCCTTTCAGATTTTATTGTCCTCAACCGACAGCGCATTAATGAACTGGAAGCGGATCTCTGGCAGATGGAGCACCAAAAATCCGGTGCAAGGCTGGTCTGGCTGGAGCGGGCGGAGGAGAACAAAACCTTTGCCATTGCTTTCCAGACCCAGCCCTGGGACGACACGGGCGTATTCCACATTCTGGAGCATTCAGTCCTGTGCGGCTCGGAGCGCTATCCGGTAAAGGAACCGTTTGTGGAGCTGATGAAAAGCTCCCTGAACACCTTCCTCAACGCCATGACCTTCCCGGACAGGACAATCTACCCGGTATCCAGCCGGAACAGCCAGGATTTCATGAATCTCCTGCGGGTCTACATGGATGCGGTACTGCACCCGCTGCTCCATTCCAAGCCGGAGATTTTCGGCCAGGAGGGCTGGCATTACGAGATGGACGAAGACGGTGCACTTTCCATTAAGGGCGTAGTGTTCAATGAGATGAAGGGAGCCTTCTCCGCACCAGACACCCTTCTGGAGCGGGAAGTAACTCGGCTTCTGTTCCCGGACACCTGCTACCGCTTTGTTGCCGGCGGCGACCCGGAACATATCCCGGAGCTGACCTATGAAACCTTTGCCGCCGCCCATAGTCGGCTCTACCACCCGTCCAATGCCTACATATTCTTGGACGGCCGTATGGACATTGCCCAGATTCTTGCGATCCTGGACGAAGAATATCTTTCTGCTTACGACCGCCGTCCCGCACCGGAAGCAATTCCACTACAAAAGCCCATAGAAGCGGGCATGGCCACCATTTACTACGAGCTGTCCCCCCAGGAATCCCTGGAGGGACGCGCCCGGCTGGCGGATGGGTATGCAGCCTGTACCTTCCGGGACAGTGAAACTCTGACGGCGCTGCAAGCGTTATCGGACGTCCTCTGCGGGGACAACCAGGCGCCGCTGAAGCGACGTCTTCTGGAAAGCAGCCTTGCCCGGGACGTCCGCATGGAGATTTGCGGCGGCGTCCAGCAGCCCTGGTTCACGCTGGAAGCCCGGGACATTGCCGAAAACAAGGCGGACGAGGTATCCGCCGCCCTCTGGGAGGAGCTGGAGCGGCTGTCCTGGGAAGGATTGGACCACCAGAGGATCCTCGCGGTGCTGGACAATCTGGAATTCGAAGCCCGACAGCGGGATTACGGCCAGATGCCCCAAGGGATCATGCTTGGCTCCCAGGTATTGGAGAGCTGGTTCTATGGCGGCGACCCAGCGGCAAATCTCAGCGTCGGCACACTTTTCGACGTTTTGCGGAAGAAATGTGAAGCGGGCTATTTTGAGGAGCTGCTGAAGGGGCTCATTTTAGAGAATCCCCATCATTGCCGGGTTCTGATGCGGCCCTCCCACACCATCGGGCAGGAGCGCCAGGCCCAGGAGACAGCCCGTCTCAGCGCCATCCAATCCGGCTGGAGTGCCGAAGAAGCCGTTGGTATCCGCCGATTTCAGGAGGTAATCGCCGTCTGGCAGAATACGCCGGACACGCCGGAACAGCTGGCAGCCATTCCCAGACTGCATCTTGACCAGGTCCCGACGGAACCGGAAACGCTTCCCTTGTCGGAGGAAACCGCCGCCCACATGACGCTTCTGCGCCACGATTTGCCCACCAGCGGGATCACCTATTGCAATCTCTATTTTTCGCTGGATGATCTGACTCCAAACGAGCTGACCAAAGCGGCTTTCATGGCCCAATTATTCGGCCACCTGGATACGGAGCGGTACGCGCTGGCAGATCTCAGCCGGGAGATGCGCTCCCTGTTCGGGGACATCCGGTTTATAATTGAAGCATACGGTCCGCAGAATGCCCCGGACCGCTGCCGGACGTTCCTGTGCGTTTCATGCAGCGCCCTGGACGCGAAGCTGGAAAAAGCCCTGTCATTTCTGACAGAGCTTTTGACGGGGCAGCAGTGGGAAAATTCCGAGCAGATGCTGTTATTCCTGCGCCAGCAGCGGGCGGCCATGGCGGAACAGATGGTCATGGCGGGCCACAATGCCGCTATGTCCAGAGTCCTGGCCTGCTCCACCGCCGAGGGCGCTGTGCAGGAGCAGGCATCAGGCATTACCTTTCTCCGGTGGCTGACGGAGCTGGAGCAGGACTTCCCCGCTCGATTCCCAGCCCTGGCGGAAGACTTGAAAGCCCTGTCCCGGCGCGTTTTTTGTTGCGTCCGCATGACAATCAGCGTCACCGCCGGGGATAAATCGTCCGCCGAAACCGCCGCCCGTCTCCTGTCGTCCAGTCTGCCGGAAGGGAGTTTCGTCCTGCCGTGCGCGGCATCCATCCTGCCCTGGGAACCCCGGCGGGAGGGAATTGTGATTCCCTCCGGCGTATCCTACGCGGCTCTGGGCGGCCTTTTCCAGGAGGCCGGACGGGGCGCGGCAAAGGTCATGAGCCATACAGTCTCCCTGGCCCATCTGTGGAACACGGTGCGGGTCCAAGGCGGGGCGTACGGCACAGGAATGGTCCTGCGGGACACTGGCTTCGCGGGATTTTTCTCCTACCGGGACCCCAGCGCCGCCCGGACCATAGACTGTTACCGAGCCTCCGCTGACTTCCTGCGGGGCATTGGGGATATGGATCTGACTGGCATGATTACCGGCACAGTGGCGGAATCCGACCCGCTCCTGACGCCCCGCATGAAGGGCAAAGTCTCCGACGCCCTCTATTGGCGGCGGATCAGCCATGAGGACCGCTGCCGCGTCCGCCGCGAGATGCTTTCCACCGTGCCGGATAACCTGGCATCCATGGCAGACCTTGTGGAAGAGTTGGCGGCGCGGGGGAGCGTCTGCATTCTCGGCTCCCAGCAGCAGGTGGATGCCTGCGCCGGGTGGCTGGACAATATAATGGTGTTTTGATATGGGAAAGATAGGTTATTCAACGAGACGTTTCAAAAAAATGGCGGAAGTTTGTTCTGCGATCCTGGCCGGAAACATATTGCTAGGATTTGCCGTGGCGGCGTTCATTCTGCCCAGCGGTGCGATTATGGGCGGCGCTACCGGCGTTGGGATTGTTCTTGGTAAGGTAATCCCGCTGGACACCGCAGGAATCGTTTTGGGTGTGAACCTGATGGCGTTGGCGTTAGGCTGGGCCGTGCTGGGGTGGCGGTTCGTCCTGGCCACCATTGCCAGCTCGCTGCTCTACCCCTTTTTTCTGGGTGCGGCGCAACGGATACCGGGCATTGACCGGCTGACAGCCGACCCGCTGCTAGCGGCCCTGCTGGGCGGCGGGCTGGTAGGGATCGCCGTAGGGCTGGTTATGCGGGTAGGATCCTCCACCGGCGGAACGGACGTGGTCAATCTCGTGCTGCATAAATGGAGCCATATCCCGGTTTCCGTGGCGGTCTATCTGACAGACATTGTCATCATGGGTGCGCAGGCCCTGTTTTCCGATCCGGAGCAGATCTTATACGGCGTTGTCCTGCTGGTAGTGGAAACGATCGCGCTGGACCGGGTGATGCTTCTGGGGCAGTCCCAGATACAGATTTTTGTAGTTTCCGGCAAATACGAAGAAATCCGGCAGAAATGCCTGACGGATCTGCAAGCGGGAACCACCATGGTTCAGATTGAGACTGGCAGAACTAGGACGCCTCAGCGCGGCGTACTGTGCGTGATCCCGCCCCGGAAGCTGTATGCCGCGCAGTCGCTGATCCAATCCATTGACCCCAACGCGTTTCTGACCATCACGCAGATCAAAGAAGTTCGGGGGCAGGGCTTTTCCAGGGAGCGGATTTATGTGGAATCCCCCGAACGGCACAATCAACCATAACAGGAAGAAAAGAGGAAAAATTATGCTGACAGTTGAAAAGAAAAAGGCGTATCTCTCCATTTTAAGTGAGGAACTGGTTCCCGCAACGGGCTGCACCGAGCCGATTGCCCTGGCTTATGCCGCAGCCCGGCTCCGGGACATCCTGGGTGTCTGGCCGGAAAGAATACGGGCGGAGGTTTCCGGCAATATTATTAAAAACGTGAAAAGTGTTGTTGTCCCCAACTCCGGAGGGTTGAAGGGCATCCGTGCAGCCATAGCGGCGGGCGTTGCAGCCGGTGACGCGGGGAGGATCCTGCAAGTCATTTCCGATGTCCCGGCGGAGCGGCACGAAACCATCGCGGCCTATTCTCAGGATACTCCTATTGAGATTGCCTGCGCCGATACTCCCCGGATGCTGGACATCCGGCTGACCGGCTGGGCCGGGGAGCATTCCGCATCTGTACACATCGCCAACAGCCACAGCAATATCGTCCGGGAGGAACGGGACGGCGAGGTTCTGCTGGAAAAGCCGGTCACAGATTCCGCCGAGGACAATCTGACGGATAAGAGCGTGCTGAATGTGGCGGATATTCTGGAGTTTGCGGATACAGTGGATTTGGAGGATGCCATACCGTTGCTGCGACGTCAGATCGACTGCAACACGGCCATCGCGGAGGAAGGGCTGCAAAATGACTGGGGCGCCAATATCGGCTCCATGCTGCTGGCGGAGTATCCCAGGGACATCAAGACCGAAGCGAAAGCATGGGCTGCCGCCGGGAGCGACGCCCGGATGAGCGGATGTGAGCTGCCAGTAGTGATCCTCTCCGGCTCCGGCAACCAGGGGATCACCGCTTCCGTGCCGGTGGTGCGGTACGCCAGGTATCTGGGGGTAAGTCAGGTGAAGTTGTACCGGGCACTGCTGGTCAGCGATTTGGTCACGATCCATCAGAAAAGTGGCATAGGCCGTCTCTCGGCCTACTGCGGCGCGGTCAGTGCGGGCGTCGGGGCAGGGGCAGGAATCGCTTATCTGCTGGACGGCAGTTACGAAGCCATTGCGCACACGATCGTCAACGCTGTGGCGATTATCAGCGGTACCATCTGCGATGGTGCAAAGCCGTCATGCGCCGCCAAAATTGCCGCCAGCGTGGATGCTGGGATCCTTGGCTATTCCATGTATAAAAATCATCAGGAGTTCAAAAGTGGAGACGGCATCGTGACCAAAGGCGTGGATGACACCATTGCGAATGTCGGCATTTTAGCGCAGCAGGGAATGCGGCAGACAGATCAGACAATATTGTCCATCATGACCGAACGGTGTAAATGATATATGCTTCCCGCTCAACTCGCCTAATACCTGCATCATTTGCTCCAGCAGGCTTTCCAGATAAGGAAGAACCTCTGTGTGGGCATAGAACCTTGGCCGCCAAAGGTATCATACGCAAAAAATTCTCCGTCCTCCAGAGGTTGCCGTAGTCAGGCAACTGAACTTTGTTGAGGTTATGGAGGTAATAGGGACATTTCGGGTTTACGTATTTATAGACGATAAAATGCTTCCGGTCTTTCTTTGGAACAAGTGCGTTGCCGGAATGGAGACAGCGCAGCTTAACACAGGAGAATCGGCTTTCTGAAGGAGAGAACCTTGCAGCACAGACCTTGCAGAGGATCTGGCCTTTCGATCCATTGTTTTTGTAAAGGAATGATTTCGGGACATTGCAGCGGGGACAGGAGCAGCCGTCAGGGATGTCGCACTCTGAACGCCGGCTGACAGGCCGGAATTTCCTGCCATAGCGCTTTCCGTAGTAAGGGATCAGCTCTTTATAAGTCCAGCCCTGACGAAAGCCAGTGATAAGAGGGAATTCATCAATTTTGAACGCTGGTAAAGGTATTGATCAGGTAGTATTTGACACTACCGAAACTGCTGAGGGGGTAGGATAGATAGAGCAGTATTGCTTTTTTCAGTTTTATTTATATCAGTATTATTAGGGGCGGAAATTCCGCACTCTTAACCGCTGGTTTTCAGGAGTGCAGACTATGGCACTGTCAAGCAGCCCTGACTGCTGGTTTTCCGCAGTCTGAACCGGCGCGGAGGGTTCCGGCTCCAGAATGAAGTTCTTGACGTAAATCCGGACGGAATGTCCCCGGCCCTGCTTTTTCCGTTCCATAAGGCCGGTGCCCTCCAATTCACGGAACAGCTTTGTCGCCTTGTCCTTGCCGCAGTCCAGCATAGCCATGGCTTCCTCCTGGGTGAGGTAGAGGAACACACGCCCGTTGTCGTCCAGCCAGCCGTTGCGGACAGACAGCCCCATGCGGCCATACAGAACCTTTGCTTCCAGCGATATGCCCTTGCAGCGGCGGTCGGTCAAAAGAATTTTAGGGATATGGTAGAAGCTGTACTGGTCGGCTTCATTCCCGTAGCAGTAATTCAGATTCAAAGTTTCCGGCATTTTCAAAGTCTCCTATCCAACTGAAAATGCCCTGGCGATCTGCGTTAGTCGGTCATTTTTGCGGACAGTTCAATACATGCCATCCTTTTCTGTTCCCTGCTCCTGCGTTTGCAATCGTTTGGCTTCTCCCTCTGTATCCTCTTGGCACAAGCAGGGCAATACTTTGATATGCCAGAGCCGGGGACGTATTCAGCACCACACACCATACAGTGTTTAGTGGGAAACGCTGTCCACCGCTTCGTGGGGGGTGATATGTAATTCACCGACAAAGCCGATGAATTTATAGTAAATCTTGATTTCCTGCCTAACCGTTCCGTCTGCTGACTTCTCACGCTCCGAAACAAGTATTTTGTCTATCAGTGCATTTACCACTGTTGCGTCCAGTTCTTTTAAGCCTTGATAGCTGCGGATTAGGGAGAGGAAGTCACGGATTCCCTGCAGCAAGCTACGGGGCATGGCCTGGCTTGTTCTTTCCGCCCCCAAGGGGCGGGGTATTCAACCCTCGCGGCATTCGCCAAATATCCGCGCAAGCGCGGCTGCTTGGCTCATTGCTCGCGGGAATGAAACACTGGCATCATACCAGCCGATAGAATACCCCATCCCCCCCCCAAACAAACGCATTGAGAAATATAAGGAAAAATGGTGTGCGTAGAATGACCACTTATATCAGCGTGGCCATTCCCAGCACTTTATTTTAGATATTTAAGCTGTCTACTAAGGGGCTGATCATAATTTGCCCCATCTCCTTTTATCCTTTTTTCATGTGTGATTGTCCTTTTCTTTGCCCATTCTTATTTGTATATGCCGCCCCCTATAGGGGCATTTTTTCCATAATGTTTATCTATTCAAAATTTATGGCAGGCGGAAGCAACGGCCTGCCATATCTAAAGAAATCTTTATAGTTCTTACGGTTTTCTCTTTATACTTCCCCTTTATACTGGAATCATCAAATAACAGCATAACACGCTGAATTCATTATATGAGGAGGGACATCCTATGTGGCAGTTTTTAAGAGAATACCTCAGCGCTCCGAACACGGTCGGAGCGCTTGCTCCCAGCAGCAGACACCTTGCGGCGTCCATGACGGCTTCTATTGATTTCGATAAAGCGCACTGCATTGTAGAATACGGGGCGGGGACGGGCGTATTTACCAGAGAGGTGGCAACAAGAAAAAGGCGGGACACGACTTATATCGTGATTGAACAGAATGACCGTTTTTACGATATATTGCGGAAACAGTTCCATGGAATGCCAGGAGTGGATCTGATCCATGGAGATGCCGGAACTGTATGCGGCTTCTTAAGAGAACAGGGGTTTCGACATGCGGATTACATCATTTCCGGTTTGCCATTTACATCTCTTCCCCGGCAGGTGTCCCACAGAATATTGTCACAAACCCAAAAGGCCATCGGAACCGAAGGCGTATTTACCACATTTCAGTATACGCTGCTGCGGAAAACCTTTCTTGAACATTATTTCAATATTCAGAAGATTGTAAGGGTTTGGCGAAACCTGCCCCCGGCATATGTGCTGCACATGAAATTAAAATGCTGCCGCAGGAAACAGACTTCTGCCAACAGTACAGTATGACCAATATCAGGAGGTGTCGTTATGTGGTGCGTCTATTTTCTTGCCTGTGTGCTGCTTCCTATATGTGTTCCGGTACCGGAAACGGCAGTGGTACTGTGGGGAACCAGACAGATCGGCAGCCTGGGGGCTTTTTTCTTTGGGGTCACAGGCTCTGTGCTGGGATTGATGTTTATGTATTCCTTATCTTCACTGATTGCACATCATATTTTAAAGGGGAGAAAAGAGAGCAGGCAGCTTGCGTGGTTCATGCAGCTGACAGGGCGGTATCGCGTTTGGATTCTTGGCGTACTGCTGATCGTTCCGCTTGTGTCTGATGAAGTGCTCTGTGCAGGCTCTGCTTTTTTGAAAATACCATTGCCTCAGTTTTTGAAAATTGGTATAATTGCTAAAGTCATATCCATCGGTATGATTGCCTTTTCGGGTTTTCTTGGAAACTTGTGCGGTCTGAGGCGATGGCAGATGATCGCTGTGGAGCTTTTGTTCATGTTCCTTGCCTCGGCGGTTCTGCAGCATTTTTGCAAAAAGGGAGAAGCGAAGCTATCATGCAAGAATTCATATTGATTGTTGACGATGATAAAGACATCTGCAGGCTTGTGGGCATCTATCTGGGAAATGAGGGCTACCGTTACCTCGCCTGTGAAAATGCAGCGCAGGCGCTGGATATCCTGGAGCGCTATCAGGTGGATCTGATCCTGATGGATGTAATGATGCCGGAAATTGACGGTATCAGCGCCTGCCTGCGAATAAGGGAAAAAAGCAAAATGCCGATTATATTTATGTCGGCAAAAGTGGAAGATATAGACATAATACAGGGTCTCGCGGTGGGTGGAGACGATTATGTGACGAAGCCTTTTAAGCCCATTGAGCTTCTCGCGCGTATCAAAGCCCAGCTTCGCCGCTATAAACAGTACAATGAGACGGAAAAGCCGGTGCACACGCTCCGGACGGAGGATCTTACGATGGACATGGAAAGCCGTCAGGTATGGGTAAGCGGACGGGAAGTGAGGCTGACGCG
>ERZ778516.1476-NODE-1476-length-17674-cov-6.236960_pt1 | contig 17674 bp, 17 predicted proteins | sample MGYA00510342_ERZ778516 | MGnify/ENA primary metagenome ERZ778516 (study PRJEB29527, sample SAMN07138961) | mouse gut metagenome | material: feces | host: mouse | place: China:Nanjing | collected 2016-01-25 ... | reverse complement strand
GTAAATTAAAAGATAACAGATACAAGAGTAAAGATTAAACTATTTACATTCATCCAACAAATTATAGAAATCTCATGATGGCTTGTGTTTTTATATAGTATTTTCCTCAGATAATAAAGGCAGAGTAATTTCTAAATGAGATTCCCGATAAGAAAAAAGATTCTTTTGATAAAAGCAGATTTTTTAAAATATGATTGTATGTTGCATTTTGTGCATCAGATAAAAGAAAGCTGTGAAAAAATTGATTATTTTATTTGTCATGCAGGAATAGGAAGTTATAAAAAATATAAGGATTATACATATAAGGATTAGCAGCATATTATGAATACCCATTTATCGATTCTGGTTTTATGATACGTGAATTTATGCCAATATTGAATAAAAATGCCTGTATACTGCTTATGGGTTACTATGCCGGACAGCAGGCATATTCCTCCAGTCTGGCATATGCTGTTTTGATAAATTCTTATATGAATGGAGCAATTATTGATATACATGGAGGCTATGATTACTTTTAATGAAACAGGAGGATTCTATGAAAACAGTCATTATGGCGGGAGGGCGCGGCACACGTATTTCGTGTATTGCCTGCGATATTCCCAAGCCGATGATTAAAATTGAAAATAAACCAGTATTGGAGCATGAGATAGAATGTCTTCGCAGTCAAGGGTTTACAGAGATTATTATTACAGTAGGTCATTTGGGAAACAGTATTATAGAGTATTTTGGTGATGGCAGTAATATTTCTCCGGCAACAGGACATTCATTTGGTGTAAATATTTCCTATTATATAGAAAGGGAGCCTCTTGGAAATGCAGGTGCCCTGTATCAGCTTCGAGATAAATTGACAGAGGATTTTCTGCTGTTGAATGGAGATGTGCTTTTTGATGTGGATTTTAAACGTTTTATAAATTTTCACAAGGCTCATGGAGGACTTGTAACTCTGTTTACACATCCAAATAATCATCCATACGACAGCGGAATTATTATAGCAGATACTAACGGAAATGTAGAGAAATGGCTTACCAAGGAAGATCAGAAACCGCAATGGTATCGAAACAGGGTGAACGCTGGACTGCATATCATCAGTCCAGAAGTATTAAAGTTTGACAGAGAACAAAAGAGAAGTACCACAGAGAAGATAGATCTTGACAGACAACTGTTAAAACCTCTTGCTGGAACAGGAAAGATGTTTTGCTATGACAGCCCGGAATATGTTCGGGATATGGGTACACCAGAACGTTATAAAACAGTATGTGAAGATTTTAAGGCAGGACGAATACGGGTAAAAAATCTTGTCAATAAACAAAGAGCAGTTTTTCTTGACCGTGACGGTGTAATTAATAAATATGTCGGATTTTTACGTGATATTGACCAATTTGAGCTGCTTTTTGGTGTTGCCGAGGCAATCAGAAAAATCAATGCTTCCGGCTATTTAGCCATAATAGTTACAAATCAGCCAGTGATAGCAAGAGGAGAAGTAACCTTTGACGAATTGGAAGAGATACATAATAAAATGGAGACTCTTCTGGGAATAGAGGGTGCATATGTAGATGCGGTTTATTATTGTCCCCATCATCCTGACAGTGGTTATAAAGGAGAGATACCAAAACTAAAAATAAAGTGCAAATGCCGAAAGCCTGAAGCAGGAATGCTGTTAAAGGCAGCAGAGGATTTTGATATCGATTTGTCAAAATCATGGATGGTTGGTGACAGTGAGAGTGATATAAAGGCCGGAATGGCTGCAGGCTGTAATACCGCATTATTAACAGAGAAGAATTTGGAGCAGTCTGTGTTAAAGCCAACCTGTACAAAACAATCTCTTTTGGACTTTGTTGATTGGTTTATGGAATATGCAGCAGATAAGATATAAATGATATAAGGAGTTTTTATTTTAATGAATCAGTTAGAGCCACGTCTGCAAAAGCATGTTAATTTGTTAATGCAGAGATATTCGATGTTAGAAAAAAATAAGCAGGATATTATCTGTGCTTATTTTATTATGGAAGAGTGTTATAAACAAGGAGGTAAGCTTCTGGTTGCCGGAAATGGCGGTTCTGCTGCTGATTCGGAACATATTGCGGGAGAGCTGATGAAGAGATTTAAAACACCAAGACCTGTCAGTGAAGAATTTGCAAGAAAACTGATAGCAGTTGATTCGGAAAAGGGAGCAGCCCTTGCCCGTAATTTGGAATGTTCTCTTATGGCGATACCGCTTGTGGCACATGAGGCGTTGACAACTGCTTATATAAATGATGTAGATGGACTAGGTGTATTTGCGCAGCAGTTATTTGGGTTTGGCAGAGAGGGAGATGTATTTCTTGGTATTTCCACATCAGGAAACAGCAAAAATGTTATAAATGCTGCTGTGGTAGCCAAAGCAATGGGAATTAAGATTATTGGATTAACTGGTGCAGATGGAGGAGAGTTATCAGAAATATCAGATATTACAGTAAAGGCACCAGAAAGAGAGACTTATAGAATACAGGAGCTACATTTGCCAATTTACCATTGCTGGTGTCTGATGTTGGAGGATAAATTTTTTGGAAAGTAATACAGTAAATATAAAAAATTCACGAAAGCAGAGCATTTTATGTTCTGCTCTGACTTATCAGGCAGTCAGTGCTTGCGCTGACTGCCTGATTTTTATTTTAATTTTTACATTTTCATCAAAAATTTTCTCACTACTCCCTTCAAACAAAACTCATAATCAAACTTCTCTACCGATTCGGCGGCATATAAATTGAATTTCTTTACTACCATATCATTTAAAAAGTATGTTGCACTCCCAAGTACCTCACCTTTCTCCACGGGAGCCTGAACTCCTGTTTCGTATTCATATTCGACCTTTACAGCATCTTCGGACCTTGTCAGAAATACCAGTGCCTGTTCATCCATTGTAAGCCCGACTTCCGGCATTTCTCCGGCATGAATTCCTGATTTAAGTGTTTCATCATAAATACCTTCTTCCACTTTCAGTTTTGGAAATATCTTTCCATATTCAAAAATATCGTTTTTTGTAAAATTTTCCAGTCCATAATTCAACAGAAGTGTTGCATCCTGCCATTTATAAGTTTTATTATTCGGCCATCCGCATCCAAGAAGTGCTACCGTAAATATTCTGTCATCTCTTTTTAATGCTGTAACATAACAATATCCTGCATCTCCTGTAAATCCTGTTTTTCCTGAAATTACTCCTTCCATCATGGAGAGAAATGCATTTTTATTATTCACTGTATAACTTCTTGTTCCGGGAACTATATTCCCGTCATCTCCCGAAACATAATTTGTAAAGCTGTATGAAGCTGTCTGTGTAATTTTTAAAAATTCTTCATTCTGTATACAATATGCCATAATACGGCATAAATCAGCAGCCGTAGTTCCATGGATATATTCTGTTCCGTCTATTGTCTCCGATGCATCCAATCCGTTTGGAGTAATAAAATGGCTGTCTGTACAGCCAATATCCTCAGCCTTTTCATTCATCAGTTTTGCAAACCCCTGAACATCTCCACCGATATGCTCTGCAATCGCCACCGCTGTATCGTTATGTGATTCTAGCATCAGTGAATACAGTAAATCTCTCAGTTTGTATTGTTCGCCGGTATTCATATTGAGCTGCACATCTGGCATGGAAGCCGCATATTTACTTACTGTTACAATATCATCGAGATTACCATATTCCAGTGCAAGAATACAGGTAAGAATCTTTGTGGTGCTGGCGTTTGCCCGTACTGTACTACATTCCTTTCCATATAAGATACGCCCGCTTTCCGCATCCATCAGACATGCAGACAATGCGTGAAGATTGTTTGGATTTGGCTCTTCTGCCTGTGCAGAAAAAAGAGGAGGCAGAAGAAAGGTGAAAAGAGAAATCAGAGAAAAAATAAAAAAAGTTTTTTTAAAGATACGCATGTTATACCTCGCGAAAAATATGTAATTTTTGTAAATTTGCACAAAAAACAACTTGCCAATTTCTGTATTTCGATATAAAATTAAAATTGGCAGAATTTTTAATTATTACTTTTTCTTTATTGTATGTGAATATTTGTCTAAGTATGAGTAATAATTTTATGTAATCCCATACGGGACAATAAGCATATCTGCTTAAAATATAAAAAATGGAGGGCTGAATTGATGAGTAATTTGGCAAAAGAGCCGGCTATGGCAAGAATCAATGCATTGCTTGACGAAAACAGTTTTGTCGAAATTGGTGGTCTGGTGACAGCCAGAAACACTGATTTTAATATGCAGGAAAAAGCTGTCGCATCAGACGGTGTCATTACCGGCTATGGTCTGATTGACAACTGCTTAGTCTATGTATACAGTCAGGATGCATCTGTACTCGGCGGAACTGTGGGTGAAATGCATGCAAAGAAAATTGCAGGGATTTATGACATGGCAGTAAAAATGGGAGCGCCTGTGGCTGCACTTGTGGATTGCGCAGGCCTGCGTCTTTGCGAAGCGGAAGACGCTTTAAATGCTTTTGGAGAAATCTATGCAAAGCAGGCAATGGCATCCGGTGTTGTTCCACAGATTACAGGAGTATTCGGAACATGTGGAGGCGGTATGGGCATTCTGGCATCACTTTCAGATTTTACCTTTATGGCAGAAGATGGAAAATTATTTGTCAACGCACCGAATACACTGGATAAAAACAGAACAGAAAAGTGTGACACAGCTTCTGCGAAATATCAGGCAGAAACTGCGGGAATGGCAGATTTTACCGGAACTGAGGAGGAAGTTCTTGCAGGCATGAGACAGCTTATTTCACTTCTTCCACTGAACAACAATGACTATGCAGAGGGAAGCTGCTCAGATGATTTGAACAGAATTTGCGAAAATCTTGAAAACTGTGCAGGAGATACTTCTATTGCACTGGCAAATATTGCAGATTCGGGAATGTTTTTCGAAGCTGGAAAGCAGTATGCCAGAGATATGGTGACAGGTTTTTTAAAGCTGAATGGAATTACAATAGGTGCAGTGGCAAACAGAACGACATGTTATGATGAAGAAATGAATGTCACAGATGAATTTAAAAATGTTCTTACTACGGCAGGCTGTGAAAAGGCTGCAAAGTTTGTAACATTTTGTGATGCATTTAATATTCCTGTCCTGACATTGACAAATACATCAGGATTTGCAGCTACTGTGGAGGAAGAAAAGGGAATTGCAAGAGCAGCCGCAAAGCTTACATACGCTTATGCAAATGCTGTGGTTCCAAAGGTAAATTTGATTGTCGGAGACGCAATGGGCAATGCCTATAATGTTATGAACAGCAAGGCATGTCATGCTGACCTTGTATATGCATGGCCAACAGCAAAAATCGGCGCAATGAATGCAGATTCAGCAGTAAGAATTATTTATGCAGAAGAGCTGAAAAAAGCAGAGGACAGTGCGGCATTTTTAGCTCAGAAAAAAGCAGAATATGAAGCATTGCAGATAAGTGCGGCATCTGCTGCAAGAAGAGGCTATGTAGACAGCATTGTGGAACCGGAGGACACCAGAAAGTATATTATCGGTGCTTTTGAAATGTTGTATACAAAGAAAGAGGAACGTCTGACTAAGAAGCATGGTACAGTATAGGAGGTGGCTGTTTTGAAAAAAATAAGAAAATTTTTAATTGCCTTCTGTTTGGTGCTTGTTTTTTCTTCTGTTCCTGTATATGCAAGCGATTATGAGGATTATTTTTCAAATATGCAGGCGACTCTTTCCGAGAAGGATGCCGCTCTTGCAACCGGAGAATCTTATATGTCAACTTTTGCTGCAATGGATAAGATTACTGCAGAGTATTATAAAGATAACGCAAACGGGTTTCTGAGAGAGGCTGCGGAAGTATACTATGGTTATCTGGAAAATGATACTCTAGGTGAATATAAAGAGATTACAAAGTCAAGCGTGGAAGAGCAAAAAGACGGTTATCTTGTCACAGTAATAGCGGAGTTTGAGAAAGCAAAGCTAACAATGGAACTGGAGTGCAAGCATATCAGTAATCAGCTTACGCCAACAGGACTTACCTTTTCGGCAGAGGATGGCAGTTCAAAATCACTGGGAAAAAAACTTGCCGATGCCGGATTGAATACTCTCATTGGATTGTTTACCGTATTTTTGATACTGATTTTAATTTCATATATTATTTCATTGTTTAAATATATTCCGGCAATTCAGGAAAAGATGTCAAAGAAAAATGACAGAAAGAATGTGGAGTTGGCAGCGATTCAGAATGTAGCGGCACAAATCGAACAGAAAGAGCAAAAAGAAGAGGAAAAACAAGAGGAAGAACTTGTGGGAAATTCCGAGCTTGTAGCAGTGATTACAGCAGCTATTATAGCTTCTGGTACTTCGACGGATGGTTTTGTAGTAAGGTCTGTCAGAAGGTCAAAGAGAGTTTGATGAGAAAGGAAAGAATTGAATTATGAAAAATTATAGAATTACAGTAAATGGAAATGTATATGATGTAACAGTAGAGGAGGCTGGTTCTGCTCCGATGACATCCGCTCCTTCTGCTCCAGTGGCAGTACCAAAAGCAGCGCCGGCACCAAAGGCAGCTCCGACAGCATCCGGCTCACAGGGAGCAGTAAAGATTAACGCGCCAATGCCGGGTAAAGTGCTTTCCGTTAAGGCTTCTGCGGGAGCAGCAGTAACCAAGGGACAGGTGATTATGATTCTTGAGGCAATGAAAATGGAGAATGAAATCGTGGCTCCACAGGATGGAACCATAGCAAGTATTGACGTGTCAGAAGGTGCATCAGTAGAGGCCGGTACTGTTTTAGCTTCTTTAAATTAAATTCATAGTATCATAATGAAAGGTCATCAAACTTTGTTTGACGACAGTATGTCATACAATACTTTAAAGGAGGTTAAACATGGATTACATTATGGATGTTATGGGAAATCTGATACACCAGTCTGCATTTTTCAGCCTTACATGGGGCAATTATATAATGATTCTGGTAGCATGTGTTTTCCTGTATCTTGCTATAAAGAAAGGTTATGAGCCACTTCTGCTTGTTCCAATTGCATTTGGTATGCTGTTGGTAAATATGTTTCCAGACATTATGGCAACAGCGGAGGAGACATCAAACGGCACCGGAGGGCTGCTGCATTACTTTTATCTTCTTGATGAGTGGAGTATTCTGCCTTCGCTTATCTTTATGGGAGTCGGCGCGCTTACGGATTTTGGACCGCTTATTGCCAATCCGAGAAGCTTTTTAATGGGTGCGGCTGCTCAGTTTGGTATTTATATCGCATATTTTATGGCGATATTTATGGGCTTTAATGATAAGGCAGCGGCAGCGATTTCTATTATCGGAGGTGCGGATGGCCCTACTTCAATTTTCCTTGCAGGAAAGCTTGGACAGACAAATTTAATGGGACCGATTGCAGTGGCGGCATACTCTTATATGTCACTGGTTCCGATTATTCAGCCGCCGATTATGAAGCTGCTTACCACAGAAAAAGAAAGAAAGATTAAAATGGAGCAGCTTCGGCCGGTAACAAAGCTGGAGAAAATTTTATTCCCGATTATTGTAACAATTGTGGTTGTAATGATTCTGCCAAGTACAGCGCCTCTTATTGGTATGCTTATGCTTGGAAATCTTTTCAGAGAATCAGGTGTGGTAAGACAGCTTGCAGAGACAGCTTCGAATGCACTGATGTATATTGTTGTTATTCTGCTTGGAACTTCAGTAGGAGCAACCACCAGCGCAGAGGCATTTTTGAACTGGGATACCTTAAAGATTGTTGCACTGGGTCTGATTGCATTTGCATTTGGTACAGCGTCAGGTGTGTTAATAGGAAAGCTGATGTGCAGACTGTCCGGTGGAAAGATTAATCCTCTGATAGGCTCTGCAGGTGTATCGGCAGTTCCGATGGCGGCCAGAGTGTCGCAGAAGGTAGGAGCGGAGGCGGACCCTACGAATTTCCTTCTTATGCATGCAATGGGACCTAATGTAGCAGGTGTTATTGGTACAGCAGTAGCAGCGGGAACCTTTATGGCAATTTTATTGTAAGGATTAATTGCATAATAGATTGGGTAATTGTGAAACTTATTCATGAATTTGTTTATGATATATTAGGAAAAGTCAATAGGTATGAACTTTTCAGAGTTTCACAATTACCTGTTAATAAATTTGTGAAAGGAACAAGGTAATAGAAATGGCTGAAAAAAAACCAGTGAAAATAACAGAAACCGTTCTGCGTGATGCCCATCAATCGTTGATTGCTACCAGAATGACCACAGAACAGATGCTTCCGATTGTGGAAAAAATGGATAAGGTAGGCTATCACTCAGTAGAATGTTGGGGCGGCGCAACTTTTGATGCTTCTCTTCGATTCTTAAAAGAAGACCCTTGGGAAAGACTGAGAAAGCTTCGTGATGGTTTTAAAAATACAAAATTACAAATGCTTTTCAGAGGACAGAATATACTTGGATATCGTCATTATGCAGATGATGTGGTAGAGTATTTTGTTCAGAAGTCAGTTGCAAATGGTATGGATATTATTCGTATTTTTGACTGTTTAAATGATTTAAGAAATCTGGAATGTGTGGTAAAGGCAGTAAAGGTAGTAAAGCATGAAAACCCGAATGCGCATGCGCAGATTGCGTTGTCCTATACGTTGGGGGATGCATATACGCTTGAATACTGGAAAGATATTGCCAAGAGGATTGAGGATATGGGGGCAGATTCTATCTGCTTTAAGGATATGGCAGGACTTTTGCTTCCATATAAGGCAACAGAGTTAATTGGAGCATTGAAGGACACAGTAAATATTCCGATTCAGCTTCATACACATTATACATCAGGTGTGGCTTCAATGACTTATTTAAAGGCAGTAGAGGCAGGCGTGGATGTGATTGATACTGCAATGTCACCGTTTGCACTTGGTACAAGTCAGCCGGCAACTGAGGTTATGGTGGAAACCTTTAAGGGAACTCCATATGATACAGGGCTTGACCAGAAGCTTTTGGCTGAAATCGCGGATTACTTCAGACCAATGAAGGAAGAGGCATTAAAGACAGGGCTTTTAAATCCAAAGGTGCTGGGTGTAAATATTAAGACACTTTTGTATCAGGTGCCGGGTGGTATGCTGTCAAATATGGTGTCACAGCTTTCGGAAATGCATGCGGAAGATAAATATCAGGAAGTGCTTGAGGAAATTCCTAGAGTTCGTAAGGACCTTGGAGAGCCACCGCTTGTAACACCATCTTCACAGATTGTCGGCACACAGGCGGTTATGAATGTAATCGGCGGTGAGAGGTATAAGATAGCGACGAAGGAGACAAAGGCGGTGTTGAGCGGAGAGTATGGGCAGACAGTGAAGCCGTTTAATCCGGAGGTGCAGAAGAAGGTAATCGGGGATAAGGAGCCTATTACATGCAGACCTGCTGATTTGATTGAGCCGGAGCTTCCTAAGATTGAGGCTGAGATGGCAGAATGGAAGGAGCAGGATGAGGATATATTGACTTATGCGCTGTTCCCGCAGGTAGCTGTGGAGTTTTTTAAATATCGTAAGGCGCAGAGAGATAAAGTGGATATGAATGAAGCGGATGTGGAGAATAAGGCATATCCGGTGTAGAGTGTAATTAACGTTTGTTGGGTAATGAATGTTGATTGGTTAAATAAAAATAAGTAAGAGAAGCCGCATTTAGGAAGAGTGTTTCAGGATATGATAAAGGTGGATTGGCTGATACCATATTTTGAATAGTTTGGACTGAATGCGGCTTTTAGGTATAAAAGGATTTATATAAGCAGTAATGTGGTTTAGTAACGTATCAGAAGAAAACTGTATTTTGTAATGATATTGAAAGAAAAGGTTTTTGATATTTTTATTTAGAAAAGGAAAAGGTTATGTTGTATTTTATGGAATATGAACCAACAGGAAAGATGGAAGATAGGAAGACGGAACATATGCTTGGAAGAAAACTGTTGGCATATGGATTGAAGGAAGAATATGGGGAGGATTATAAGGTAGAGAAGACAGAGGGAGGGAAGCCGTATCTTTTGGGGGCTTCAGATATTTATTTTAATATCAGTCATACAAAGGGAATGGTTGTCTGTGCTGTTAGTGAAAGGGAAATCGGAGTGGATGTGGAATATGTCAGGGAGGCAAAAGAAAGTTTGATACGGCGGATTTGCTCAAAAGAAGAGAGAGAGTATATATGGGGAAAGGAAGATATGTTGAAAAAAGTGGAATTGGAAGAGGATGAAACAGAGAATGTGGGGCTGAATGATATTGATTTGCGGTTTACACGTATTTGGACATTGAAGGAGAGTTATGTAAAGGCGATTGGGAAGGGGCTGGCTTTTTCTATGAAAGAAATTTCATTTTCTCTAAAAGAGGGTGAAAAGGGAATGATTATTGGCAGCAGCATAGAAGGCTGGAAGTATCACCAGTTTATGTTGAGAGGAAAATATGTTTTGTCTGTTTGTGAAGAAAACGAATGGAAAAAATAAACATGTGTTTTTTATATGTCTTGTTTATAAATTTTTTATTTGTGCTTGCATAATCAAAAGGATAGTGTTAATATAATAGACATAATAGAAAATTAAGTCTATTAAACAATAAACAAATCCGAAAAAGTAAGGTAATCGACTGATTTTTTTCAATAAGTTTATTATAATTTATCAAAGGAGGATATGATAAAAACCATTTAAATGTGGGTATATACCCAAGGTATATCCTGTGCTGTGGAAGTCCCAAAAATCAAGGGCAAATCATGCAGCCAGCGCTTGTGCTGACTGCCTAATAATGTAACCAGCCAAAGGCTGATTACCAGAAAAATTTAGGAAAGGAAAAGCTAATTAGATGAAATCCACAAAAACCATACAGACAGGTGAATGTGGAAATCATCTGGCATATATGTTTTGTATATGTTTTTAGTAGTAGAAAGTATCATGACATACGAAGAGATTTTTGAAGAGGTAAAGGAAAAGTTCAAGGATGCTGATGTAAGTGGCATAGATGAGCATCTTGCATTTCAGTTTAACATTACAGGTGAGGGAGAAGGAGCATTTTATGCAGAAGTAAAAGATGGAAAACTGTATGTGGAGCCTTATGAGTATTATGACAGGGATGTTTTGTTTACCTGTACTTACAAGACATTGTCAAAAATTATTTCAGGAAAATCAGACCCGGTGGCTGCGTTTACTCTTGGAAAGTTAAAAGTGGATGGAAGTATTGAAAAGGCATTGAAGTTAAAAGACTTTGTAAAATAACCGGAAAGGAGTACATATGCGAATTGCAAAGTGGATAGCAGGAGCAGCCGTTCTGGGCGGAGTAGGTGAATATGCGATTGCCTCTTATTTTTTCCGGCGTACCATGATTCGTTCGAATGCGAAGAGAGAGCGGACTCAGAAAATGGCGGGAACGAACTGGGATTTGTATATTCCGAAAATTCATGAATGTAAGGAATGGCTGGCAGAACAGCAACAGGAAGATGTATGGATTACTTCGGAAGATGGATTGAGGCTGCATGGAACCTTTTTTGCAAATGGTTTGTCAAAAAAGGTAGTTATCTGTTTTCATGGTTATACAAGTGAGGGCATGAATGATTATTCTACACTGGCAAAATTTTATCTGGAGCATGGTTTTTGTCTGTTGATTGTAGATGAGCGGGCACATGGAAAAAGTGAGGGGACTTATATCGGATTTGGCTGTTTGGACAGGCAAGATGCAAAGCTCTGGATTGATTATGCCATAGAGCGTCTTGGAGAAGACGGTCAGATTTTGCTTCATGGTGATTCTATGGGAGCTGCCACGGTTCTTATGACAACAGGATTAAAGCTGCCAAAGCAGGTAAAGGCTGCGATATCAGACTGTGCGTTCACTTCTGCATGGGATGTATTCAGTGCTGTGTTAAAAAATATGTATCATTTGCCGCCGTTTCCGATTATGCAGATTGCAAATCAGATGGTGAAAAAAAGAGCCGGATATGAGCTGGATGAATGTAATGCAAGAAATGAAGTAAAAAAGGCGGAAATTCCGATTTTATTTATTCATGGAGATTCTGATACATTTGTTCCATGCGATATGGTATATGAGCTTTATGAGGCATGTGCTTCCGACAAAAAACTGTTAATCATAGAAGGAGCAGGTCATGTAGAGGCCTGTTATAAAAGCCCTGAAAAATACGAAGAAGCAATTCGTTCGTTTATTTTTCCGGTTTTAGAAGGAGGAGTTTTATGAAAACAAGAAAAGGAAATAAGGTATATCCATTAACCTCAGCACAAAAGCTGCATTACTATTGTATGAAGTACTGTCCAAAAAAGCAGGTATTAAATATCGGTTCCGGATTAACGATACAGGTAGACCTTGACTGGGACCTTTTAAAGCAGTGTATCAAAGAGGCGGTTGCCCGCTGTGAATCCATGCGTATCAGATTTACAGAGGATAAAGAGGGAAATGTTTATCAGTATGTAGTAAAAGAGGAAACACAGGAGATAGACCATTTTGATTTTACAGGCTGGAAGCCGGAACATGCTCATGATAAAATGACAGAGTGGACAAGCACTCCGTTTGAGCCATATGATACTCCATTGCATAAAATCGTAATGATAAAAATGCCAAATGGTTTTCAGGGATTATATATTAAAGTAAATCATCTGATTATGGATGCGCAGTCTCTGGTGGTATTTTTTAAAGATGTAATAGAGCTTTATTGCAGTCGGGTATATGAGGATATTCCATATCCAAAGGAAATGAGCTCTTATCTGAAACAGTTGGAAAAGGATTTGGCATATGAAGCAGGAAGCACATCTTCAAAGAAGGACAGAGAATTTTTTGAAAAAATGATTTCTTCCTCAGAACCAGTTTTTACTGATATTTATGGGCCGGACAAGCTGAAGCAGGAAAGAAAGCAGAAAAAGAATCCAAAGCTTCGGGCTGCTACCAATACCTCTGATAATGTGGAAGCAAATCTTAAAAACTTCCATTTAGAGGAGGGAGCAACACAAAAGCTTTTGAAATTCTGTGAAGAAAATCATGTTTCCATGACCTGTCTTTTGCTTATGGGTCTTAGAACTTATTTGCAGAAAGAAAATAATGAAGATGATGTTTCTGTTACGACTACAATTGCAAGACGTGCCACCTTATCCGAAAAACGTTGTGGAGGAACCAGAATTCACTGTTTTCCATTCCGTACAATTGTTTCAAAGAAAGATACTTTTTTAGAAGGTGTTTATAAAATCAGAGATTTGCAGAATCAGTATTTCCGTCATGCAAATTATAGTCCTTCTGAATTTTACGCATTCCGAAAGGATTATTATCATCTGGAAAACGGACAAACCTACGAGTCATTATCTCTGACTTATCAGCCGCTGGCTATGAAATATGACGGACCGGGGCTTGACAAACTGGGTGATATTCAATATGATGTAAAGAGATATTCCAATGGTGCAGCGGCGCATACACTGTATCTGACTGTAAGTCACAGACCGGATGGCGGGCTGGATTTCTGCTTTGAGCATCAGACTGGAGTGGTAACATCGGAGAAGCTGGAGGAAATTTATTATTATCTTTGCAGAATTATATTCCGGGGAATTGAGGATGCAGACCGCACTGTCGACGAAATTATTAAATGGGCATAACAGGAGGGAAACAATGTTAGAGGAATTAAGAGAGATTATCTGTGAATATGTAGATGTAAAGCCTGAGCAGGTTACAGAGGAGGCAAGATTTATTGAGGACCTTGGTTTTAACTCCTATGACTTTATGAGCATGGTTGGACAGATTGAAGAACAGTTTGATATTGAAGTAGAGGAAAGAGAAGTAATTAATATCAAGACCGTGGAAGATGCTATAAAATATATTCAGTCCTTACAGGAATAATAAAAGTCTCCGTTTATCAAACTGCCTTTCTGGAGGTTTGATAAACGGAGTTTTATAATTTTATATTGTCTTCTGTAATGTTTTTTGAAGGTGATTGTTTATTAAGAGAAAAAATGGAGGAAATAAAATGGCAGTGGAAACATTAAGAGATGTAATAAGACATGCAAAGGATTCCTATGGAAATCAGGCTGCATATCGTTATAAAGTAAAAAAGGACGTTGAGGAAAAAAACTTTTGTGACCTTGACAGAGATTCTATGTCGGTCAGTCGTATGGTAGAAGCACTTGGAATGAAGGGAAAACATACAGCAGTGCTTGGAACTACTACATATCGCTGGATTGCAAGCTTTTTTGGTATTGTAAACAGTGCAAGTGTGGCAGTACCTATCGATGCACAGCTTGCAGCGGCTGATATTTGTGAGCTGTTAAACCGGGCAGATGTGGAGATGCTTATTTTTGATGAAATCCGGGCAGATGTGGCTGCTATGGCAAAACAGGCGTGTCCGCAGATTCAGCGTATCATATCTTTGCAGGCAGAGGAGGAAAAAGACGGGATTTTATCATGGTCCTCTCTTGTTCAGCAGTATCAGGGCGAATATGAAACAGAGATACAGCCGGAGCAGTTATGTACGATATTATTCACCTCCGGTACCACAGGAAAAAGCAAGGGAGTTATGCTGTCTCACAGAAATCTGACGGATAATGCCGTGTGTCTGGATATGAAGATTCCAGCGGGTACCGTTACCATGACATTACTTCCGATTAATCATGTGTATTGCCTGACTATGGATATTATCAAAGGAATTTATATTGGAGTGACTAGCTGCATCAATGATTCAATTATGCATGTTCAAAAAAACCTCAAGCTTTTTAAGCCGGATATGGTGCTGCTGGTGCCGCTGGTAATTGAGTCTATTTATGCGAAATTAAAGGCTACTGGAGGAATTATGCCAAAAAAAATGGTTGCAAAAGCTGCTTTTGGAGGAAATCTCAAGACTATTTGCAGTGGTGGTGCCTATCTTGACCCCGAATATATAGACAGATTTGAGGAGTATGGCATTACAATTTTGCAGGGGTATGGAATGACAGAATGTTCTCCGGTTATCAGTACAAATCTTGCATGGGAAAGCAAAAAGGGTTCTGTTGGAAAGCTTATGCCAAACTGTGAGGCAAAGATTGTCGATGAAGAAATCTGGGTGCGTGGCAGCAGTGTTATGCTGGGATATTATAAAATGCCGGAGGAAACAGCCGAAACTCTGGAAGATGGATGGCTCAAAACAGGAGATTTGGGTTATGTGGATGAGGATAATTTTGTCTATATTACCGGTCGTAAAAAGAATCTGATAATTCTTGCAAATGGAGAGAATGTTTCTCCGGAGGAAATTGAAAATCAGTTCAGCCGTTTTGAACTGATAAAAGAAATTTTGGTCAGGGAGAAGGATACTCTGATAGAAGCGGAGATTTTCCCTGATTATGAGTATGCAAAGAAGAAGCATGTAAAGGATATTCAGGCAAAGTTACAGGAAATGATTGATGAGTATAATAAGGACGTGCCGGTTTACAAGAGAATCCACAGTCTGATTGTAAGAGAAACAGAATTTGACAAAACAACCGCGAAAAAAATTAAGAGATTCTAAATTTTTATAATTGGGAAAGGAGCTGTCGCACTAAGAAAAGGCAGTACAAGATATAGTGGTTTTTAATTTGTATAAATGCTATATTTTGTATGTGTTCTGCTTAATGCAACAGCTCTTTTTGATTTTTTTCTTTATAATAAGTTTGCATTTTTTATGATGTAGCTCTTACAAAAAAGTTATTTATCAATAAAGTGCAGAAAAGATTTTTACAAATTTATGGTATCACAAACACTTTATTGTTCCAGACAGCCTGATAATCAATATTTCGTCTATTGACAAAGAAGAAATTTCCATGTATAATCTGTAACATAGACTAAAACCTATAAAAAATATAGGAATTAAAAAAGATTTAATGAAATGGAGGCAATCAATTATGAGTCAAATAAAAGAAAGTGCGCTAGAATTAATAGGCAGCACACCGATGTTGAAACTGAACAGATATACAGGAAATGCAGATATTACAAATGCGGTTATTCTTGCAAAACTGGAATATCTGAATCCTGCGGGTTCTGTAAAGGACCGTATTGCGCTGGCAATGATTGAGGATGCAGAAAAGAGAGGCATTTTAAAAGAGGGAGCCACGATTATTGAGCCTACAAGCGGCAATACAGGAATAGGTCTTGCAGCAGTAGCGGCGGCGAAGGGGTATAGAGCTGTTCTTACGCTTCCTGAGACAATGAGTATGGAGAGAAGAAATCTTTTAAAAGCTTACGGAGCTGAGCTGGTACTTACAGAAGGCGCCAAAGGCATGAAGGGTGCAATTGCCAAAGCGGAAGAATTGAAAAATGAAATTGAAGGGGCAGTTATTTTAGGACAGTTTGCAAATCCTGCTAATTCTGCCGCACATAAGACAGGTACAGGACCGGAAATCTGGGAACAGACAGAAGGAAAAGTTGATATTTTTGTGGCAGGGGTAGGTACAGGAGGTACTATTACTGGTGTTGGTGAATATTTAAAAGAAAAAAATCCGAGTATAAAAATTGTGGCAGTAGAACCAGCGGACAGTCCTGTTCTTTCTGCCGGAACGTCAGGTGCCCATAAGATTCAGGGGATTGGTGCCGGATTTGTTCCGGAGGTATTAAATACAAAGATATATGATGAAGTGATTACAATTAAAAATGAGGATGCATTTGCAGAAGGAAGGGCATTTGCAGTAAGTGAGGGTATTTTAGTAGGGATATCATCTGGTGCAGCGCTTAAAGCGGCTGCTATTCTTGCAAAAAGACCGGAAAATGCAGGAAAAACAATTGTAGTACTGCTTCCGGATTCTGGTGACAGATATTTATCTACACCACTATTCAGTGATAACTGATGATAAGCAATCACTGACAATCATTCACAGTTTTTTCTTTTTTAAGGGCTGCTGAGAAATAACATTTTTGCAGCAGCCTGTGTTTTAATAAATAGTTTAAGAGAGTGTTTCAAGTTTTATAGAAACTCAAAAATCTGACATAACGTATAAGAATGATATATAATAAGTAAAAAATAAATTATAGCAGCTTTATAAAAGTATCAAAAATTGATAGAAGAGAGAAATTGATAAAATGGACAAAATTATTTTACGAGGGCATCATCTGTTATGTACCCGACTTTTTTCTGGAAATGGGTATCATCAGACTTTTACAGAACATATGAAGGAAATAGTTGTAAGAATAGGAGCAGATAAGTATAAAAAATTTGGTGCCTTTCCACAGGCAAAAGAGCTTCAGATTATTTGTGGAACAGACGACATTTGCGGAAAATGTCCAAATCTTTCAGGAAAAAAGAAGAAGTATTGTATACTTGGCAATGAAGATGTACAGAAAAAGGACAGATTGACGCTGGAATATGCAGGACTTTTGGAAAATGGTTTATATACGCTTGAAGAAGCGGAGAAAGGGGTTAAACGAATCAGTAGAGAACAGTTTGAAGAAATCTGCGGCAGTTGTCGGTGGTATGGGGAATATTGTAGATATGAAGAACTGTTTTGATATATGAATTTTGCAAATTAATTCAGGCAGAAAAAATATATCAAAATAATAGTTACAAATACACATTGAAACACCAAGTTAAAATTGTGAAGTTTACCTTAAATCTTCTATCGTGTACATTTTTATATATGTATTTGGCAGCAGAAGATATTTATTGTATTACAATTATTGGACAGTTAAAATTCTTGTTTCCGAAAGGGTCGCTGAAATTTTAACTGTTTTTTGTTTTGTATAATAT
>ERZ778516.1475-NODE-1475-length-17678-cov-5.292629_pt1 | contig 17678 bp, 15 predicted proteins | sample MGYA00510342_ERZ778516 | MGnify/ENA primary metagenome ERZ778516 (study PRJEB29527, sample SAMN07138961) | mouse gut metagenome | material: feces | host: mouse | place: China:Nanjing | collected 2016-01-25 ... | reverse complement strand
AATAACATATCCGCTTTGTTCGTGAGGATGTTGATGAGGTGATGCATAATTCCCTACAACGTAGTTCATTTTTGTAACCTATGATTTCCTGCCTACTGCAAGAGAATCCAATGAAACACCTTTAAAAACTTTCTTTATGGCATCCTTTTTCTTTACTACTACTTTCATATTACGAATCTCTTCTTTCTTATATTCAAACGCAATATCACCTCTGATATATTCATAATTTTCAAGCTTAATTTCTTTAAAACCATATTTTTCATAAATGTGAAGAGCTGGCTTCAATTTACTGTTTGAGAGAATGAAAAGCCTTTCTGCACCATGATTCAACGCCCATTTCATAGCTTCTTCAAATACTGCACTTCCTGCGCCTTTATGTGGAATATTTTTATTTGAACCAAGCTTGCAAATTTCCCATGTTGTTCCTTCCATTGGTATTGTCATACATGTGGCCAATGCTACATCATTTTCAACAGCAAAAAATATCATACCTCCCGCTTCTATTTCTTCATCAATTTTCTCAAATGTTTCTTTGTCGTGTTCTTCCAAAAATCCAAAATTAGAAACTATCCAGTCAGTATTAAAATTGATAAAATCCTGTCTATATCTTTCTTCAAATGGGATAACCTTCATATTATTTATTCCTCTTTTCCTAAAATTAAAATTATCGCGTTTAATGCATCGCATAACTTATCACATTCATCAGAACTTAATCCGCTTATTTTTGTTCTGATTTGATTATCTGTTACATGAATCAATCTTTCTGTTTCTGCAATTCCCTTTTCAGTCAGTGTAATATATGTTGCTCTTTTATCCTCATTTGATTTATCCTTCTCTATAAGTCCATTCTTATAAAAACGTTTCATAAGCCTGCTTAAATAACTTTTGTCTATATGTAAGGTTTTTGCAATATCACTTTGAATACATTTTTGATGCATCTTAATTTCAAATAAAATTCTTGTTTCCACTATTGAATATTCTGTGTGAAGATAATTTGAATCCAAAAAGCCCATGCTTACCGTATAAAAGCGATTGAATCTTCTTATTTCATTAATTGTCTTATCAATTCCGTCCATGTTGCCTCCTTCTGTTATAATAGTTGACATTGTCCACTTATTTATTATATTTTATTTAATGGACAATGTCAACTATTTTGTAAAATATAGTTCATCCACCGCAATTTATATCCAAATTGGTCCATTCCGTTATCTTCAGCTTTTTCATCCTTGTTAATCCCATTGACATGGAAACTTCTGTTTTGCAGGTGTATTGAAACTCTTTGTTAATTCTTCATTTTCTTCTTCTGATAATTCTTCAAAAACTTTTGGCTCTATAAACCTGCCTCCAAATTCTGCAAGTCCGCCCTCTGTCAATTCGATACCTAAAAATGCATCAAAATTCTTACCGTCAATTGTTGTAATTCCAAAATTATCACAAGTTTTAAATCCATGTAAAGGGTAGTACTCAGGCTCTCCAAAAATAACTGCCCCTTCAAACCCCTGTTGTTTTGCAAGTTCAAGAGTTTTTTCAAGCAGAACTCCGCCAACTCCGCAGCCTTGCCACTCTGGTAGCACGCATAGCGGACCAAATGTCAATATTTCCTTTTCCCTGTCACCATTTTGCAGCCGTGCCTTCATATAACAGATTACTCCAACAATTTCACCATTTATCTCCGCTATTCTTGATATCTGTGGCACATACACATCGCTCTTTCTTGCTTTATGAACTACTAAATGTTCATTACAACCTAAATGATACTTATTCCAAAAGGCCCGTAAAGCGACTTCTTCTACTTTATGATACTCTTTCTGTGTCTCCTCCCTGATAATAATATCTTCCTTATTCACCCTGTTTTTTCTGGGAAAATATCCCAAATCAAGTCGTACTTCTTTTTTATCAATATCTCGGTTAGAATAACAACAGCTGTCAAAACCGATGAACTCAAAGCTTTCCTGCAAATAAAAACTTATCGCCGGAACGTTACAAGACTGTGTTTCCAAAATAATTGCTCGTCTGTGTTCTAAATTCGCCTGCTGTTTTGCCACTGCCATTAATGCATGTCCAATACCTTTTCTTCTTAATTTCTCATGCACCCATAATTCTGTAATCATCAGTCTGTTAGACCAATCCTCCGGAAAGGTCTCAATACAGGCAACCAGTTCCTGCTTACCTTCATTTTCCTCTACAACACCCCATGCATAAGCCTTTTCCCAATGCTCCTGATACAACTTATCCGGAAAATCATATTCTTCCGGATAATGTGAAATAGGTTCATTCAATTTTGTTTTTATAAAGTCAACATGAAATCCATTATTATCTTTTTCAATTTTTACATCAAAATATTCATTGGTAGTATATCTCATTGGTATGGGAACATTTTTCCATTGTTCCTTTGGAAGATGAATTATTATATATTGTTCTGTATTCATATCTATTTACACCTCTTAAAAAATTCTTAAAAATATGCTAATTTATCTTGATATTTTGTAATTATATTTCTCTTTCAGATAAATCAGCATATTTTTCACATATTAAAACATAAAGCAACTCTCACTGTTTCTGTCCATATTCTTTTGTTAAATCATCACATAAAAAATTTAGATTTATTCCTTGGTAGCCTATAATTATATCTCCACTTAGTTTAATAAATGATTTGTTTTCATTGTCAATAACTGTTATTTTCAGATGTTTTACTTCAACCAATATCTTCTTTAATTTAATTATGAATTTTATTCCTACAAACAGGACAGAATCTCTATTTTAATTTTTTGATTTTTCATAATCTCTCTTAATATTTCTTTATGTCACCATGAAAATTATGAGCTTTTTCCAATAATGGTCCTTTTGCCCCCATTGTAAAGGCAATATCACTGCTGCGAATAGATAATAGTTCCATTCCAGACTGCAGTTCTAAGACTGACAAGGTGCTTTGCGGCATTTTAATAACACCACTTTTATCAATGCTCAGCCAAGCATATTTACGTCCTTTATATTGGATAAATTCACCTTCTGAAAGCTGACAATCTCTTAACCTTGGACATTCCTCCAAAATATGTTTAAGTTTTGAATTTGACAGCAGCGAATATGTAGTAACGCAGAAGCCTCCTGTTATTTTGCTTCCTGTAAAAATGATAACTTTTCCATCTCGTGCAGCATCATACTCTGACAATGCTTGTGGTGGAATATGTATTGTTAAGTCTGGGTGTATAACAGAAAGTCCAAATACGAATTTACCGCCTTTATTGAGTTGTGGCATACAAACCTCCTTTGTTGCTATGCTATCTTCAATTTGATGGTTCTATAAGAATAGTCTACCATAAAATATAGGATATGACAATTGTGACACCCTATATTTCCTATCGTTCTAACAACCTCTCAATTTTTTTAAGGATTGTATAAAATCATATGTAAAATAGCTGTTTCTTTGCTACTATTTCGATATGAATGAATATGGTCTCCCCGAAAACGTATACTTTCCCCTTTTGTGATAGTAAAGACTTTATCATCTACATTTATCTCAAGAGTTCCGCAAAAAATTGTTATAAATTCTGTTGTTCCCCGTAAATGAGGTTCTGACTGCCAGTAGCTTTCCGGTTCCAATTCCAGATAATAAACTGCAAATCTGCGGTTCTCATCATCAGGGAAAAGAGAGTAATTTTTAACTTTGCCCCTGTCCTCTAAAAGCGGTTGTATTTCATATCGTCTAAACCTATTTAACGTCTAAAAACCCTTACAATGCGAAGTTTTCAAAGCGGCTAATGCGTAACACAATACTAGTTATCTCTCTAACCACCCTTATCACATGGTGCTAACACCATATATATATCATTAACAAACAAAGTATCAACTTGTCACTCCCCAGCATTTTAATCATAAAATCAAAATCTTATTGTTTGTTTATTTTTGAGAAATCATTAAAGTACTCTTCAACTAATTCATAATCAACGGAAGATTGCAACTCACCAAGTTGGTTTTTCCATGAATTATTTTTTACTCTAATTTTTTTGAAGCCTAATTTTTCATAAACATGTTGTGCGCGAGTATTATTTAAGTTTGTATCGAGTATAATCTTTTTATATCCATAATTGGAAAACAAAGAATGGATAAGCATACTTAATAAAATTCTCCCATATCCTTTGTTTTGTTTAGAAAAATCACAAATTTTAATTCCTATTTCAGCCGTATCATTTCCAACATTGTAATAGCTCATTTCCCCAATTGGTATTTTGTCATACTCAATAATCAATCTCCTGCAAATATCATCATCGTCTTTCGATATTTTTTCAGCAATACATTGCGTTGTTTCACCTGTTCCATTTGGAAAACCCGCATGAGCCATAATTTTACCATTATTCCACCATGTAGATAACAAATCGGCATCTTCGACAGTTGCATTTCTTATTGTTAAATTATTAAATTGTTCAAACATTTTTTCCTCCATTATTTATAAACACACCTACAAATTGAACTTTTATTCCGTCAATGCGGAAAAATATAATCAAGTATTCTTAATCATAGTCTAAATAACGCATTCTGACACCAATTAAACAATATCAAAAAGACTCTATCAAAATCATAATTAGTATGGTCTTGTAGTGATATACTCAATTCCAAAACAATTTTATCCTCGTCCTGTACGCACTCAAGCAATTCCCGTTTTGTTGGAATAAAATTACCCCTGCTTAGATAAAACAAATGTTGCATAATGAAAAATACTGATTTATATCTGAGTGGCAAAATTCCACGTTATCCCGCTTCGCTCCTTATCTACATTTTTAGCTGTAAAGGCTCTTGTATTGTGGTTAATCGAACCTTTCCCCAACATGCCACTAATCGTCCTTTCCAATAAGCATATCCTCCATATTCTATATACTGATTTTACTGCGCCGAAAGGCGCAGGGTTTTGTTACTTTCCCGAAAGTAACGCAAAAGCACTTTCGACAGGCTACGCTCTATCAAAAGTGCCTTTACGCCCTGCCGGGTTTTTCCGTCCTATCGGACGGTATGCGGCTATTCGCCTCTTTGCTGTTCCCTCCCACTCCTGCATTTCCTCTGTCAGAAATTCATTGATTGCTTCGAGTAACGAGTTTGACGGCTGTTTCCAAAGTTCCGTTTCCGCTTTCTGAAATTTCCAAATACACTGTGTTCCCGGTCAAACTCAGCGTGTTCTTCACTATTTTTATTTAAGTTTTATACAAAAAATATAATTTCAGTTTCTTAATCCAGCGCTACCTTAAACGCACTGTTGTCCGGATTCAAAAATCTTTCCATGTCTTATACTTCTTTCTTAAAATCTATTTTTGCCATTTTTTAAAATCTATCAAATAATTATCTTCCGCAACTCATAAATAATTCGATTTACCAAATTAACTCTCTGAAATGGCGTTATAATATAATATCCATCCGCAAAATCTTTCATATTTTTCCCAATCTCCACTGAAATCTCCACTGCTGTTGCCTCCGCCTCTTCACGCTCCATATCCGCATGATATCTTGCAACAACTTCTTCCGGAACAGAAATCCCCGGCATTTCATTTTTCATAAACAGTGCATTCTTCAGACTGACCAAAGGCAAAATCCCACAGATAATCTTTGCTCCTGTCATTTCTTTCAATTTTCTCACCCTGTCGATATCCTCTGTGGAATAAACCGGCTGCGTCAGAAAATAACTGCATCCGGCCTCTATTTTCATTCTCATTTTTCTTGCAATAATTTCCAAGTTTCCCCCTGCATAATTTAATGCCCCTCCATAATAAAACGGCTCACCTTCAAAAATCTCCTCATTCATATTTTTTATATATTGCATAAGTTTTACAGAATAAAAATCAAACACCGGTGTAATTGTATCACGGTCCTCACGCGCCACAGGGTCTCCTGTAATGACAAGAAGATTTCGGATTTCATTAATATGTGCTCCCAAAAATGCCGAATGCAAGGCAATCACATTTCTGTCTCTACAAGTAATATGGGGCATAACCATAAGTCCTGTCTTATTCTGCACATAAACTGCCATTTCAAAGGAATCAGCCCTTGGTTTTCCCATAGGCGAATCCGAAATTGTTACCATATCTACCTGATTTTCTTTCAGTCGGAAAGCTCCTTCTATAAATTTATCCGCATTTTTCTGGAATGGAGAATCCAGCTCAACTACAAAAACCTTTTCTCCATGTTCAAGCCTCTGCATAAATAAATTTTCTTCCATATCCAGCTTTTTCGGATTCTTTACAGAACTGATTCTTTTTTCCCTTGGTTTTGGATTTTTCTTTAGCAGCTTTTGAAGCTCTTTGATATATTCCGGTGATGTACCACAGCATCCGCCGATAATATTGACTCCCTGCTCTATCATTCGTTCCACATATTTTGCATAATAACCGCAGCCCTGAAAATACATATCTCTGCCTGTCAATTCCTGCTGATATCCGGCATTTGGGAGAACACTTACCAGACATTCCTTCGGAAAACAAATCTTTCCGAATAATTCATTCATATGTGCTGCTCCGATTCCACAGTTAAATCCAAATACATCTATATTTTTATCTGCTGCCAGTATATCTACCAATCTCTGCATGGGAAATCCATAACGGGTATAGCCTGTTTTATAAAATGCAAACTGAACAATAACAAAGGCATTTGGCCGTTTCTCTTTGATATAGCTGGCTGTCCGTTTTGCCATATCCACATCAAAAAAAGTTTCCAGCACAAAAATATCAATTCCATTTTCAAAAAATACATCTACAATAAATTTATATTCTTCGCCTGCGCTGTATTCTTCCTCTTCATTCCGATATTTCATCGGTCCAACCGAAGCGGCAATATAAATCTCCCGTTCACTTTCCATAGCTGCATTTTTAGCACATAAAATATTTTGGATTATCGCCTGTTTCAACCTGTCTTTATCTGCGATTAATCTGTGATTCAAAGCAAAGGTATTTGTGCGGATAATATCTGCTCCGGCATTTATATATTGCCTGTGAATATCTGTAATCCATTCCGGATGTTCCATAACCGCTGTTTCAGGATATTCTCTCTCTTCTCTGCAATACAGACTTTCAAACCATGTTCCCATAGCCCCGTCTGTCAGTAATATTTTCTGCTTCAGTGCTTCTCTTATATTCATTGTCTGTCTCTCCTGAATATTTTAATTTTATTTTCCAAAAAATTACATTTTAAATTCCTGTAACATTGCTATTGTGCTTTTATAATCAACAATTCTTCTTTTTCCGGAAGAAATTCTATATATTGAAAAATCTCTGCTGAAAGCTTTTCAATATCCGAAAAAACCGGAGTCTGTATAACACAACCGTGATTTTCATACCCATGTTTTCCAATTGGCTCATCGGGCTTCAGCATTATCATAAGATTGGTTGCACTGCCGTTGCTTGTCTTTGGTCCTGCTTCCAAAAATTCACTGTCATAAAATATAAGATTGCCCTTCAAGGTACACTCATATTCTATCCCCAAATAACACATACCCTTTGGGCAGCTTTGTTCCAGACAGGAATAAAATTTCTGTTTCATTTCTTCCAGCTCTTTTTCTGTCATTCTTTCCAGATATTTCGGATTTTGAAACTGTTCTTCCTGCTCCTTCCAGATATCCATTGGATATACTTTATTAATATAGCAGATTCCTTTTCTACCATCTTCCAGAACAAACTCTATTTCACTCTCTTCTCCGGTTCTCAGACAAACAGGCTTTTCTACCAGATAAGTTTTATGTCTTTTGTGCATCTTCACAAAAATATCTCCCTGCCATACTGGAAGCTTTTCCTGTTTCAAATCAAAAACAACCTCCGTAAGCATAAGCTCTTCCCAGTCAACAGTCCAGAAAGGCTCGTCCTGCGGCTTCCAGCCTGCATGAAACATATCAAAAAACAAAAACAGCCTTTCATAATTTTCTATACCAAGGCTTCCAGAAGAAGCCTGCTGTACAGAGCAAATATCATTTCCAATTCTGAGTTCTTCTATATCAAAAAAATAACTGTTCTCTGAACGGTTTTTCATATTTATTCGGTTTGTCTGTTCTGTATGTATACTATTTTCCTTTATATTATTTTTCTGTATTTTACTTTTTACTTTTGCCTTGTTTTTATTTTTATCTTTTTTTATGAGACTTTCCTGTTCCAAAACATATAAAACCGCCTCTGTTCCGCATCTTGTCATACCTGCAATATGATAAAGCTGTCCCTGTTTTTCTATATTTTTTCCAATTACCATAAGCTCATCATATGGTTTTTCAGCCTGCTGCAACTCCTTAAAATTCATAATAAAAATTCCTTTCTATATATATGCTTTATCCACAAAATTTGACAGACAAACCTCTTTGTCTGTAAGCATTTTTATAAATATGGTATCTCTAACAGTATTCGGCGAAGTACAGATTGTTTTATTGCACTCATAAATTATCTCCGGTGTTTCCCATACACATGCAAAACCCTGCTCCTGCTCACTTTCTGTCAATGTTAATGGAAGTCCCTCTTCTGTGATTTCACACAAATAATAATAGGTATGCCGCTCAAATTTTTTCTCAGGCTCAAAGACATCACAGCGCAATTCTATTATCTCTCCAATTTCCTTCATTGATTTTATATCAATTTTCATTCCTGCTTCTTCAAGTACCTCACGGTACAATGCCGCAGCAATATCCTCACCTTTTTCAAGTCCTCCGCCGGGTATTTTATATTCTCCATCTCGGCTTCTCTGCATTACCATTTTTCCATTACGCAGAATCACTGCTCTTACTGTCTGCTTATAAATAAGGGGCATATCCTCTGTATAACCGCCACTGTCTAAAATTTTAAGCAATTTCATATATTTTTCCTTCTAAATTCCTTTCTTACTATATTGTTTATCTAAAATTTCTTTTATTTTACCATACAGCTTTTTATTTTTCCAGAAAAAAATAGTCTTTTACAGTTCACTGTTTTTAATCTTGAATAAAAAAACAGATAACCTTTAAAAACTTTTTATCTTTTTAAAAGTTACCTGTTCTTATTTTATTACTCTATTTTACTTTTAAAAACCATTTCACAGATTTATATTCCTATCTGCTTTTCCAATCCGTTTATTCCACATAATCGCCATCGGACAACACAGGAAATATCATCCCGCCAAATCCTTTTTCTTCTATTCTCTATACTTCGCTCAGCAGTATCGTTACAACAGATTTCGAAGGAATCGTAATATCTTTTTCAGTACCGGTAAATTCCTCTGTTTTTTCAAGCTCATGCTCCTTATCTGTTACATAAACACTTCCGTTTGTCCATTTGCCAAAATTCTGTGTAGAAATTTTATATTCCATATCCTTTTGATTAATCAAAACAAGTACAATTCTTTCAGTTCCCTTTTCATCTTTGCCTTTATATGTACTGAGGTGAATATCAGAAGAATCCGAACTACATTCTATGCGTATATAACCGGGTCTTATAAATCTGCTGAAATTTCCCATTGCCCAGAGACGCTTTGCGACAGTCATCCCCTGCTCCGGAGTATTTACATAAATAAGCCCGTCTCTGTAACTGTAACAGCTCGCGGCTATCCAATACTGCCATGATGTTACATTTAATGTCGTAAGGTCTGTATTTATTTCCATGGCAAGATTTATGGCGGAATCCATAGACAAATCCATTCCATTTACCATTTCGCACCATTCGCTTGTCTTTAATGAAAATTCTTTTGGAGCTTTCTGAACTATCCATTTTTGAAAAGATGATTTCGCAGATATATCTGACCAGTAAGAATGTACATCCAGACTTTTCAGGTAGTCACACAGCCTCTTGTTATTTAAAATGGCTTCATAATATGGATAACTTGTATTTCCCCATTCTCCAAGCTCTGGTGCGGATAATTCGAGCCCTTCGATATTTCGTGCTTCCATAACATCGAGAAATACATTTAAAAATTTTACCAGCTCATCCGGCTCATAATGGCATCCTTCCTGTCCTCCAGTCCAGTCCCACTGTGGCTCATTGACAGGAGAAACATATTTAATCGGATAACCTTCTGAAATAAAATGCTCTGTAATATCCAGAACATAATTGGCAAATGCTTCATAATTTTCCTCCAAAAGATTTGAGGTGGATTTTCCTTCTGCCGCATCACCATATGCCTTTCCGTTTTTTGTCAACCTTACCGGAGGACTATTACAGAAAAATACAAGCTCTGGCACGCCCATATCCTTTGCCTTTGTTAAAAACCAGACTGCATTTTCGTCCTTTGTCCAGTCATAAACACCCGACTCTGTTTCAAAGCTTTCCGCTCTTCTCCATGCGTCTGTAATACCGCTTTCTGAACCACTTTCCGCACTGCCGGCTCCAATATTGTATCTGTATGCGGAAAGCCCAATTCCCTCTGTTGGGTCAAAAAGCAGCTTTGCTATTTCTTCTCTGAGTTCTATGCCATCTTTTGTCAGAGAAGTCCATCCGCCGACATCCTGACTCCACCATGCCCCGCTGGCGCCAAAGCTCTCGATAGTCTGATATACCGTATTTTCGTCTATTGTAATTACTAAATTTTCCTGTTTCACATCTTCCTCCTTTGGCTTTGCTGTCACTTTTGCTGTCTGCTTGTTTGTATCTGTTCCATTATCAGTACTCCGCGTACAGCCTGAGGATATAAACAGCATAAGAATACTGATAAAAATAAATACTGAATTTTTTAGATATTTTGAATTTGTTGTAATCAAAACTTTTCCTCCTCCCTTTATTCCGCTGTTTATTTTTTCCATATTTGCTTTACAACACAATTATAGTGTTTAATGTATAATATGTAAAGAAATCTTTTACTTTTCTGTATGCATATCAACAATAATCTCGCACGAAGCACCTTTTACTCCCTCTGCTGATACGCTGCATTGAATTTTTCCAGTCCTTTGATACTTGCCTGCCACATAAAACGCGCCGCTTCCACCTTCCAGCTTTAAATCCTTTTCACCGATAAACCTGCCCTCGCCCGTTACGGTTATCGAAACCTGATTATCAGCATATGGCAGCACAGTTCCGTTTTCATCTGTAAGTTCAATCTTAATCGCTGTAAAATCAGAACCGTCTGCCGCAATATGGCTATATTCAGGTGTCAAGACAAGCCTTGACGCCTCTTCTGGCGTTCTGCGCGTATATCGTGCTACTTCCCTGCCATTTACATAGCCTGCTGCCATTATCTCACCTTCTTCAAATATAACATTCTTAAATTCATACATGGGATGTGGCAGATTCATATATAAATTTGGCTTTAATCTCTCAATCATTTTTCCATTTACATACAGTTCCACTTCATCACAATTACTCATTACCGTTACTGTATCTGACGAATCATCCGTCCAGTAATTCGCAATATACACCATTGGCGATTCCTTATTATCTTTCTGCGACATATAAAAATATGCAGGCATCTTTTCTATTCTGAATATATCATATAATCCACTGTAAAATACATTTTCTGTTCTTGTATAATTCACTTCATTATTATAATCAAACATACTCCATGCAAATCCGCCAAGACAGTATTTATTTCCAAAATAATAATCTACTACACTGGCAAATGTCTTTGTAAATACAAGCGCCTTTGTATCTGCCGCCCATGAAAAACCATTGCCTTCAAACCAGTCCATGGAATGCTCTGTTATAATAAATGGCTTATGTCTTGGTATTTCCGGATATTGATAGTTCACAGTATAAATATCTTCATTTTCCAGAAACTTTGAATCTTCATAGGATTCCATTCTTCTTACGCCATGTGTCGGTCTTGTAGAATCCAGCTCTTTGGCAATATTATTGGTTGTTATATAAAGTTCATTATTATCAAATGATTCATTTACACGTGTTCCCCAACTTACAACAGATGGATGATTTCTGTCCCGAATTATCATTTCCTGAATATTGATTTTATAAACTTCCTGCCATGCCTCATCCCCTATATGCTGCCATCCGGGAGCTTCCTCGAATACAATCAGACCGAGCTCGTCGCATCTGTCAAGAAACGCGGGATTCTGCGGATAATGTGAACATCTCACCGCATTAAAGCCTGTTTTCTTTATCAAATCCGCATCTGCAATCTGGTGCTTACGATTTACTGCTCTTCCCAGATAAGGCCACTGCTCATGCCTGTTTACACCGATTAATTTTATTGGCATACCATTTAAATAAAATCCTTCTTCTGTAAATTCAAACCATCGAAAGCCAATTTTTGTTTCATAGTCATCTATGTATTTATCCCCGTCTGAAACCTTTGTTACTGCGCGATATAAATATGGCTGCTTTATATCCCAAAGCTCCGGTTTTTTAATATCTTCTGTTTCAATAGAAAATATGTGTCTCTTCCCTGCCTTTACCATCGCCGTTTCGGCTCCTTTTGCAGCCACATTTCCAGCTTTATCCAGCACATATGTCTCAACACGAAGCTCCTTATCTCCTTTGGTTTTATTATATACAACAGTTTCATTTTTTACTTTTCCGTTTCCATCTTTTATATATGGAGTTGAAACAAAAGTATTATCAATGTAACATTCGCCTGTTGCAATCAGCCATACATCACGTACAATTCCGCCAAACAGACAATAATCGACCTCTCCTCCTTCCGGCGGAATGTCAGACCGTTTTGTTGAATCAACCCTGACAGCTATCACATTTTCTTCTCCCCACGAATTTAAAAATTCTGTAATATCAAAGGAAAATCCCGTATATGCGCCTTTATGCTCTCCGATATATTTCTCATTTACATAAATCTTTGCAGCATTTGCAACACCCTCAAATTCAATAAAAATTCTTTTTTCTTTGTAACTTTCGTCAAGAATAAAATGCCGTCTGTACCATGAAATAAATCGGTAGGATTCTATCTGCTCCTGAAAATCCGGTCCCTTATGTCTGGTAAGCAGTGTATTTGCATGAGGAATGGAAACTTGTTCAAATTCTGCCTCCTGAAAGTCTTTAAGTTCACCGTCTGTATAATCTTTTGATGAATACAGCCACTCAGTATTAAAATTTACTTTTTCTCTAATCATAACATAAACCTCCTGAAATAATATCAGCTTTTTCACAAAGCCTGTTTGTTATATTCATATCATACGCTTAAAAGAATATTGTGTCTATCATAATATTTTCATAATGATATAACTATATTAAGATTTTAATTGTAATAAAAGCTCTGGTATGATAGACTGAAATAAAATATATTTTCTGAGGTTTTTGCTATGCTGTTTTTTCCAATTCAAAATGAATTTACAAATAAACTGCCCTATTTCTTTTCCGGTGTTGGCTACCTTTATGAACAGGAACATGTAATACGTCCTAATGGAAGACCGGAAACAGAGTGGAGCTATCACTACTACCAGATTATTCAGTGTTTAAATGGAAAAGGTAAAGTGATTTTTAAACATAAAAGTATTATTATACAGGAAGGACAAATTTTGTTTCTTGTGCCGGAAGAGGCGCATGAATATTTTGCATTAACTGATAGCTGGAAAGTAAACTGGATTATATTTTCCGGAACAGATTTGCATAATTATGTGAAAAATATATTACAGATAAATCATTGCGGCGTATATTCTTTCACTGCGCCACATATTTTATCAGACAAAATAAAACTGCTGTATCATACTGCCATGTCCAGCAATCCTGCCAAGACTATTTATGCCTCAACAATCATTTATGATATTCTTATGGATATTTACAGATTCTCATTTCAAAATCAAAACAGCTCTGTCGCTGAGAAAACAAATAAGCTGGCTCCTGTTTTTGATTATATAGACAAGCATTATAATGAGCCTGTTTCATTAGCTGTATTGGCAGAACTTGTAAATATAACCAGACAACATCTCTGTACAAGTTTTAAGGCACTTACCTCACATACAGTTTCTGAGTATATCAATATGTATCGCATACAGAAAAGCAAAGAACTTTTATTAAATCACAATTCAATGCAAATCAAGGAAATCTCGCTGAATTGCGGATTTAATGATGTCAGTTATTTTTGTTCCGTATTTAAAAAATATGAATGTGTCACTCCTTCTGAATATAGAGAAATGCGGTTTCCAACCGACCGGCAGGAGTGAATTTTCTTATGTATATTTCTATTCCTTTTTTTGCTTATTCAGTTTTTTCAATATTGTCTTTTTTTGGCAGCACAATACTGTCCCCGCATCTGGCTTTTTTGGCGTCTTTATAAAAATCCTTATCTTTTTTCCGAATGACTGCTGTTTCTATTCCATCCGCGTTGCATACCTCCAAAGAAACATATCCCTTTCCTATATATGGATGTCTTAAAATCCTTGCAGGAACCTTTTCTGTCGGTTTTTTTGCAAATGCCATATAGGAAAATTTTTCATCCTCATACGGAACTTCACCATCCTTTAGCTGTCTGTGCAGCCGGCTTCTGGCTATCCGGCAGGTGAAGTGACACCAGTCGCCTTCTGACTTTAGAGATGCCACGATATACGGCATTGGACATTCCATACCATGCGGACAAGGTGCAACAATCTCAGCGCCCTTTGAAAGCAGATATTCTCTCGCCATCCTTAACCGCTTATATCCCTGTGGTGTACCCGGTTCCACAATCAAAAGCAGCTCCTGCGCCGCCTGCCACAGCTTATCTATGGTCCCAAGAAAATTTTCACCCAACAGCTCATTTAATACATAAGACGCAATTACCAAATCTGCCTGTAAAATATTATCAGAAACCAAATCACCGGATATCCATTCCGCTCTCTGCAAAATAGAAGAACCCTGCTGCATAATTGATTTTCCAATCTTTTGCATTGCAGGTTCCCGCTCCATACATATAACCCTGTCCAATTCCAGCAAAGCATCTGCCGCCCATGCCGCTGCACCGGTACCGGCTCCCACATCAAGAAGCGAGTGTACCTTCATGTTCATACACTCAAGCACATAATTCAACGCTGAAAAAACCGCGCCAAAAGTTGCAGGCATACGCACAGCCGAATATACCGCCGCTTCTGTTTCCTCTGTAAGCAGTGTTTTTCCTCTCCCGCTCTCCTTTCTGTATCTGTGGCTCAAATCTTCCACAATTTTCTTCATCTTAGACAGACTCATGCCCTCTGTCTGTTTTTCAATTGCTGTTCTTAATTCAAAAGGAAGCTCCATATCTTTATCCTTTCACCCATAATCATATTATTATATAGCTGTTTTATATATTTTTCACTTTTTTACTGCTTTTCCAAAGCCCAAACAAAACCGGAATAAAATTTTATCAGATTTTCTATCTGCCTTATTACAAAATCTGCCCATATACATCAGCGCCTTAGAAAACCTGCGAGAGAAAACAAAAGAAACACAGTAAGATTTGCCAGTACAATTCCTGCTCCCGTAGGAATTTCATAAAGATAAGATGCAGTCATTCCAAAGAAATAACAAACCAGAGAAATAATAACAGAACAAAGCATAACTGCCTTAAAACATTTAAATATTCTCATAGAAGTAAGTGCTGGAAATATAATCAGGCTGGAAATCAGAAGAGTTCCCATAATCCTCATACCAATAACAATAATAACCGCAGTCAGTATAGATAACAGGGTTTTATAAAGATTTACCCTTATCCCTGTCGCCTTCGCAAAAGTTTCATCAAAAGTAATCGCAAAAATTCTGTGATAACACAGAAGAAACAGAAAAAGTACCAGTATGCTCATCGTAATACAGACAGCGATGTCATCTTTGCTGATTGCCAGAACACTTCCAAACATATAGCTGTTCAAATCAATATTTGTACCGTTTGAAAGGGAATTAACCGTAATACCTATTGCAATAGAACTGCTTGAGATAAGCCCTATCGCGGCATCTCCCTTTATTTTACTGTTTTCACTAATCCTGAGCAGCAATATAGCCGCTATAATAACCACAGGTATCGCCAATGTAAGCGGCGCGGTATTACATGCAAGTCCAACCGCCATGGCGCCAAAGCCTACATGTGAAAGTCCGTCACCAATCATGGAATATCGTTTCAATACAAGCGTTACTCCAAGAAGAGACGCACACAATGCCACCAGTCCGCCGACAATCATTCCTCTGGTCAGAAAGGAATAGGAAAACATTTCTGATATGCCTGTTAAAAAATTCATTCTTTCACATCCCTTCCATATTCCGACTTCAGAAATTTGTCCACAGAACCAAAAAAATAATCTTCTTTTCTAAGACATAGAATTTTATTTGAATATCTGACCGCATTTTGTAAATCATGCGTTACCATAACAATTGTTATATTCATCTCTTTGTTTAACTTTTGAATTAATTCATATAAATCTTTTATTGCCACAGGGTCAAGTCCTGTAACAGGCTCGTCTAAAAATATGATTTTATCCGTGGCACACAAAGCTCTTGCCAGAAGAACTCTCTGCTTCTGTCCTCCCGACAAGTCGGCAAAGGACTGATGCAGCAGCGGAGTCATACCAAGCTTTTCCAGATTAGCCTTTGCCTTGTTTTTTTCCTTTGTTCCAAAAAACGGGAAAAATCCCAGACTATTCAGACAGCCGGATAAAACCACCTCAAATACAGAAGCGGGAAAATCTTTCTGCATGGGATTCTGCTGTGAAAGATAGCCGATATTTTCTCTCTTTAAGCCTTCACCAAACCGGATTTCTCCCGACTTTATATGAATCAGTCCCAATATCGCTTTTAACAGAGAACTTTTTCCAGTGCCGTTTTCTCCAACAATGCTGATATAATCTCCCGCATCTGCCTGAAAGCTCAAATCCTGCACAATAATATCTTTTTCGTAAGAAATCGTAATATTTCGACATTGTAACTGACTCATAATCGTTATTTTTCTCCCAGTCCGGTTTTTAAATTCTCTGCATTCTGCTTCATCAGGCTTACATAAGTAACATTCTTCTTCATATCTTCCGCTGAAATATTATGGCAGGAATGAAGCAACAACGTTGTTCCTTCAATTTCCTCCGCAATAGCCTGCGCTGCCTTCGGGTCCGTCAGTTCTTCATAATAAACCACCGTCGCACCATTTTTCTTCATTGCCTCAATAATATTTGTAATCAGCTTTGCACTTGGCTCTGTTTCAGAAGAACAGGAATCAAAAGCTGACATATAAGCAAGCCCATATTCCTGTACAAAATAAATCAGAGCAAACCTTCCACCGAAATAAATAGTATTATATTTTGCGTTTTGTGCAATCTCTCGAAATTCTGTATCAAGCTTTCTTATTTCAGAAGCATATGCTTCTGCGTTTTGCTGATAATATTCTTTATTGTCAGGGTCCTTTTTTATAATTGCATCTAATATGGTATTTATCATAATAAGAGCATTTTTAGGACTGGTCCAGATATGAGGGTCATATTCAAGAGTAGCTTCTCTTCCTTCATTTTCATGAGGTATTTTTGCAGATTTTACAAGAGATATATTTGCGGAGGCATCCACAATTGTTACAGAATCTTTTTCCAGAGAATCGACAATACCAGTAACCCAGTGCTCCATACTGTCTCCTGTATAAATAAACAAATCAGCTTCGTTAATAGCAATAATATCTGCAGGAGACGGGTCATAGTCATGCGATTCTACTCCGGGGTCAAGAAGCAATGTCACTTCAGCTTTATCTCCTGCAATCTGTCTTGCAAAATCATAGTTTGGAAAAAGCGTAGTTACAATAGATAACTTATCTTCTTCCTTTTGTTTCTTACTGCCAGAACAGGCGGTAAGGCCTGCTACTATCAGCAGCAAAGCAGT
>ERZ778516.1473-NODE-1473-length-17681-cov-10.137751_pt1 | contig 17681 bp, 18 predicted proteins | sample MGYA00510342_ERZ778516 | MGnify/ENA primary metagenome ERZ778516 (study PRJEB29527, sample SAMN07138961) | mouse gut metagenome | material: feces | host: mouse | place: China:Nanjing | collected 2016-01-25 ... | reverse complement strand
TTGGATTATTCCTGTATCATTTGTTCAAAATGCGATCTGTATCAGTATCATATAAATAACCGTGCCAGAACAGAACTTTGGTTCCCGTGCCGTTTATCATACTTTTCCGGCAATTTTCAAATCCCGGATATATATAAACGGCACTAAACGTCTCCCTTTACATCTTTCCGCCGGAATGATACCATAGAAGCATCCATAAAGCCGTCCCTCCAAATATGAATCAGGAACATACTACAAGAAAACAGGAGAAGATTTGATGAACGAGAAAACCAGATATGAAATCATGAAAACCCGGGAGTTTCTGAAAGGATATCATGCAGAAGATGCCGGTGCTGAAGAAACCGATCAGCAGCAGAAGCTCTCTTCCATCCCCTGCCTTCAGGCAGCAAGAGGAACCGCTGCCACCAGCCTTCCCGCAGACTATACGTCTCTGTCTTTCTCAGGAAACATCATGGAACTGATCGGCGGGCGGGAAAGCAGACGGAACTATGCAGATGCACCCCTGTCTCTTCTGGAACTTTCCTTTCTTCTGTGGTGCACCCAGGGAATCCGCCGTTTTGCCGGACATAAAAATCCGGTCACCTTCCGGAACGTTCCATCCGCCGGTTCCCGCCATGCCTTTGAGACCTTTCTGTTTGTCAACCAGGTGGAGGGACTGAAAAAGGCCGTTTATCACTATCTTCCAAAGACACATGAACTGGAGCTTTGGGAGGATCGTTCTGATTTTGATGCGGAACTGACCGACGCCCTTTGCGGACAGCAGTTTGCCGCCTCTGCGCCGGTCCTCTTCGTATGGGCCTCCATTCCTTACCGGATGGAATGGCGCTATGGCCTGAAGGCGGCCAAATATCTTCTGATTGATGCCGGACATATCTGCGAAAACCTGTATCTTGCCTGCGAATCCATCGGCTGCGGCACCTGTGCGGTCGGCGCCTATGATCAGGACCGGATGGATGATCTTCTTGGATTTTCCCCTGGTCCTTCCGCAGAAAAGAACTACATCTGTACGGTCTACGCCGCTCCCGTGGGCAGACAGGCTTCTTCACCCGTTCAGGAGGCATAATGGCAGAGATCGACGCCCTGATGACCTGAAAAAATACTCCGGTCGTACCGTGAACACCCATATCAAGACCCTGCGGCAAAAGCCGGGGGAAGAAAGGATATGTTTTCTCTCCGCCGGCCTGAGCTCCCTGGACCATCTGAACGGCTTTGCTTTGTTCCATCCAGAAAACATCGGTGTGGGTGCGAAAAACAGCCTGGTCTGGAACATTTTCCGATTCAGGATCAGAGAAATGATGTTGACTGCTATGATTTTCTGTTCTCCACTACCCGCAGTTTCCCAGACGGCAGGGAATCCATTCCACCGGTTCTCCCTTCCCTTCAATCTGACGGGCGAAGTCAGCCACCTCATGAAATTCATTTGCCAGCAGTCCCAGATCATTAAATCTCACCGCAGGAAGGATTTCCTGAAGAGAATTGCAGAGAAAGGAATGAAATCCGCTGATGTCCCAGCCCAGAATATCGCTTCCAAGCTGCGGATGATTGTCCGGCTGTCCCTTCATCCGCCCATAACAGTTGCCGCTTTTGAATTCTTCCGCCAGAATCTCAAAATATTCCAGTGTCGTGGAAACGCTTACCAGACGGCAGGGAATCCATGGAGACACTTTTTCATAAATACACTGCGCATCCGATAATTGCAGAAACCGACAGTCCACGTCCAGACGCCCGGCATCAAAAAGACGGTTTACAGACTCCATAAAATCCCGCCAGGTTTTTGCATCCATCCGAAGTCTGCTTTGATATTTTTCACTCTCGCCCTTAAGCCATCCGCCCATAAAGCACTCCCACCTGGGATGCTGCTCTCCTATGCAGCCGCTGACGGACAGCATCTGCCGGTCCGGTCCGTGCAGCCACTCCGGAACTTCCACTATTTCACACAGATAATATCCAATCGTCTGAAAATGTTCCCTGTCTGTTGTTTTCATGCCTCCCCAAGTCCCTCCATCACCGTCATCAGCTTCTGATAACTTTCTTCGCTGGCAGCTCCATAAAGTACCTGCAGATCCCCGCAGTCCATGACTGCCACCATATGATCCGGAGCGCTGTTGTAGAAACTCATATCCGCATGACACCAGCCATGAAGCTCAAAAGGCATCTTATTCAGACCGGATTGAACCGTCTCCAGTTCTTCTTTCGTAAACCAGAAAAGAAACTCTTCCGGCTGATACGGAAATTCAAAAATTGCTTCATACGCCAGGGCGGCCTGCAAAAACTCACTGACTGATTCGGCGCACAGGGTCCACACCCGTTCATTGAACGTTACATATACCGGTGGATCTTCCTCCAGCAGATCGCTGATTCTTATCCCCGCCCGGCAGCAGCCCTGATTCTCAATCAGCAGGATCAGATAGTTGCTGTCTCTAAGCCGCTCCTGTTTGCGGAACATTTCCGGTTCCGTCCAAAAATCCTGCACTCGATGGATTGCTTCTGTACGGGCAGCTCTGCGCCAGAATTCTTCCACAGTCCCTGGAAGAGCGCCGAAACAGTCTTTTACGAACGCAATCTCGTCCTCTGTATAACCCTGCAGTTCTTCCACTGAATATAACTGTCTGATCATCTCCATAATTTCCATCCGGAAGCCCTCCTTAACCTCATCTGTCTGGTCAGGCATCGCACCTGGAAGCGCATCCGCCAGAAGTCCTTCTGACAGTTCCAGATTTTTTCGCTCCGGCAGATACTGACACCCATCTGATTCCTCAGAAAAATATCATGCTGAAATAGACGATGGTATCGCCTCCATAGTTATAGCACAGCCCCATTTCATCTGCAATCTGCATGATGACGATCCCGTGGCTTTCCATGGAGGACAGCCGTTCGTCCGGGTGGCGGCACGGTTCGTCCGGGCAGGCGCATTTCTCACAGGTGGTACAGCCGGTGGACAGCATATAAAAATCCGCAAGTTTCCCTTTCAGTTCCTCCCGGATCTTCCGGCTGATCTCTTCATGGCCGCTCTTTGCCTGCAGACAGACGGCATGATCCCATGCATTTTCCACCTCAACCACCGTAGAAAAAAGGATAAAATTCCGATACTGCCGGCATTTTTCCATATTTTCATGGATGTTCCCGCAGTAGGGCGGGCACGCCCAGGAATGTCCGTACCGCTCACAGTCCGTCTCGCAGATATACTGGACTTTGTCGGAAAAAGGAACCTGACTGATGTTTCCAAAGCAGTATTCACAGATGGGATAAGACAGCACCGTCGACTCTATGATCTCTTTCCGTTTTGAATCCATATGCTCCATGTCACTGCTGTTCCCGTTTTTCTCTTCCATGCCACATCACTCCTCTGTACGTCATCCTGAGACGTAGTAAAATTCATCTGGAACTTCATTTTCTGTATTCTTCCATCCTGTATTCAGCATAAGGCATACGGGACGGTTCTGTCAACTGCTGCCGGAAGAACAATCTCTCAAAAAGTAATTTAAAATTCCGGTTATATATGGTATGATTAGGACAGATTTATAACGAGGAGGATCATTTTCAGATGAAAAAGAAAATACTCAGAGGAATCGCCCTTATGTTATCCATGGTATTCCTGACCGGCTGTTCTCAAAAGGAGGAAGAGGCGCCGCCGGAGCTTCTCACACTGGCAGAGCACTCGGTTCCTGTCACCATAGACGGTATTGAGATCGTAGTGGGCACTACCACGCTGCAGCCCCTTCTGGATGCCGGTCTTTCGATCATGGTGTCTGAATGGACCGGAGATCAGGTGCTGGAGCGTGAGATCGACCCGGAAGAAATACTTGCAGCAGGTACCAGTGAGACCGATATCTCCTTCTGGATCACCGATTCTGCATTTGCGCGTCTTTCTCTGGAAGCAGCGGATACGGATGTCCGGATGGGGGATGCCGTCGTCTCCCGCCTGGCGCTGCATCTGTCCCATCTGACGGACACGCTGCCGGACAATATATCCATCGATGGCGTTCCTGTCACAGAGCTGTCGCGTGCCAGAGCCGGAGAGATGTTCCCGGATTATGAGCAGGAGGATCTGTCCATCATGCAGCAGGGAGAGGATTACAAATGTACATTCATGTTCATGCCCGGCACTTATGCCCTGTATCAGTTCTCACTTGTGAAAGGGGAAAAGGAAGAATCCATCCTTCCGCCTTCCACCATCTGGTAACCGGCCTGTGAATCATACAGATACTCCGCTGCCTACAGCGGAGTATCTGTTTCCGCCTCCATTCGCTGCAGTTCTGCTTTTACCCGCTCATATTCCTTTTCATTTTCATAGGAAAACTCGCCAAAACCTCCTTTATTCACGATGGGAAACGGCAGCTGGGGGATCAGAAGATCCAGTCCGTCACGGATTCTGCGCATATCTGTATGCACCCGGTATCCGGGTATCGTCCTGCCTCTGAATACGGTTTTTCTGTATCTTTTTTCATCGGCATCCAGATATTCATTCACATCCGATACCAGATACTCCATGCCGCCTCTGTCACTTTCCAGCCAGATCATTACATGGCTGCCCTGATCCTGCATCAGTACGATGCAGCGCTTCTGGATATGGTTCGTATAGTCCCCGCCCGCCTCACAGTGCCAGACCAGAACAAGCTGCAAAAGCCGCCCTGCCATATAGTCCGCCAGTATCTGCTGAAGCCTGGCCTTATTTTTCAGAACCGCCTTTTTGCCGGATTCGTTTCCGTCCAGACCGGTCCAGGACAGATACACCGGAAGCTTTGGAATATAAAACCGGTCCATAATCTGGTTCTGCGCCTTTTCCTCCGGATATCCGCCGAACTGGCGTTTTGCCAGACGGTATCTCTGCCGCATCTCAAACCGGTAGATCTGCGGCGCCCACATCATATTTCTCGGAGCAGGATTCTTCCGGGCAATCTGCGCCATGATATCATCCAGCTGCCTCATGATACGGTCCGGATTCGGATGAATCAGATAATTCGGCAGCATTCCAAGGGCAAACGGCTCATATACCACATCCTCTGATTCCACCACCTGATAGACCTCCGGCATGGACACCAGCGCAAACCAGTCCTGCGTCCAGTGCCTGAAATAAAAGCAGGCATAGTTCTGTCCGCTTTTGATAAATAACAGAGAGCCTCCGCTCCATGCCAGCTCCACGCGGTCAAGCATTCCTTCAAAAAACCGGGACAGAATCCTGTATATCTCTTTTTCCGTCACTTCCGATCCTGTCAGCGTCCGGGACACATGATACTGATTTTTCACCAGAACCTGTTCCGGCAGAACCTCCATACCGGTATCTGCTGTCCGATCCATAACAACATCCTGCAGGAACCGTTCTCCTGTCTGAAGAGCCGTCTCCAGATCCGCAGCCGGATGGCGGCCATTTTCCAGCTCCTGTTTTCCTTCTGCTGTCACTTCATAAATCTTCACCATGAAATCTTCATAGATCTCACAGCCGAACATTTGTTCTTCCTTCTCGGCATAAAAACTGCAGACCGGCACGGCGCATGCATCCAGGCGGCAGATAAAGCCTGTCATGCAGTCTGCAATCACAGGAATGTCTTCCCCTGAAACCGGAAGCCTGGCCAGCCTTCTTGTAAGTTCTGTACAGATTTCCCGGCTGCAGTCACGGGAAGCCAGCGCTATGGGCGCCAGAAGCCAGAACATGGTATCATCCTCAATACCGGCCAGCTTCTGCGCCGGATAAAACGGAACCATCCGGCTTTTGTTCCACCGATATTCTATATGTCTGGGGAAAAAGACAATCTGAAGTTCATCCTCTCCAAACAGAATCCGAAGCGGTGTCTCAGAGGAAAATCCCCCCTTCCCGGGATCGGAAAGCTTCTTTCCCCACTTTACAGAATACGGCATCCGTTCCTCAAGATACTCCTGAAGCATCACTTCACACCGGATTCCCCGGGCCAGAGGAAAGGCAGTATTCAGATAATAACGCAGATACGCCCGGTTCCGAAGGTTGAATGAGCCCCTGACCGGATCTGACTGCTCATCTTCCTGCAGTTTGACTCCAATCTGACAGTAGTCCACCATCCCGTCGATCTGACGGAGCGCCCGGTCTGCAAAAGGCGCTTCTGCATGTTCTTCAAAATACTCCCGAAGCTTTCCCAGAAAATAGATGCTGCTGCCCTTCGTAATCCAGTAATGCAGTACCTGCTCCTCTACAAATGCCGGATCTCTCAGAGCTTCGGACAGATCCTCCCGTTCAAAATAAGCCTCCATCGCCTTCCGCCCTTCCAGTGTTCTCCCTTCGTTGCAGAAGCAGCCGGCCGAATAGAATTCCCGAAGAAGCTCTTTATAACTGGTCCGCGGCTTTTCCCCAAGCTTTGGCGCCCTGGCAAGCACCGTCTCCCGCAGAGAACCATAAAACAGCTTTTCTTTCCCAAGTGTTGCGTTTTCCAGACGCAGATGATTCCACGGGATCTGATAAACCCTCTCCGGAAGTTCCTGTGAGGCAAAAAAATAGGTGATCAGCTTCAGGGATTTCGGATGGCGCTGTGACAGCTCATACTGCTGTGCATTCGGGATGGGACGGTCCGACAGATCGGAAAGTCCATAATGATCGATCAGCGATCCAAGCTTCAGCATCGTATCGTCATCCCAGTCGCTTACCGCAAGCATGAGAAGCTCCCGGTAATCCCGGAATCCCGCAAGCATGGCAAAATCATTGCCTTTAAAACGGATGGCAGCCGCTCCCATCTGCATGATCTCGCAGATATAGTCCATGCCGTAAAAAAACGCGCTGTTCTCTATTCGAAGCTGCAGGCCGTCTTCTGTCTTTACCGTCTGCAGGCCGTAAGCAATCGAAAGTTCCGTCAGAAATTCTTTGCACAGAGGAAAGGATTTCTGATGTTCACGGACGGTCTCCAGAAGAAGCTTTGCAAACCGTCCCTCCCGGTATCCCTCCAGAAAATCGCCTGACACAAAGTAATCTGCCCACGCAGTCCGGTCTCTTCTCCGTTTTCCGGTATAAAGCTCCCGGAATCTGCGGATTCCCGCCTTATGGCAGAAAGGATTCTCTTCCTCCTGATTCCATTCGGTGCTTTTCCTCGAATCCCATACCGGCCGCCTCGAAGCGCCTCCTTCCGGCTCCTCGCTCTCTCCTCTCCATTCTTTTTCGTTTTTCTCTGTCATCTGGCTCATCCTCCTGTACCTGTTTTCTCCAGCCTCCTGACGGTTTTATAACCGCCTGTCCAGACCGCCCCAATGCGGCGGTTCCCGTTCCTGTCTGTCAGACAAACACATAATCCCGCAGCCGGTCCATGGCCTCAGTCACCAGACTGTACGGCAGCGCCAGATTGATGCGGATGGCAAAGGGCCTGTGGAACGGACGTCCGTCCTGCCATGCGACTCCCACATCCCAGCCTGCCTTCAGGAGCTCGTCCATTGTCCTGCCATGCTGCCGGCACCACTCTTCGCAGTCCAGATACAGCATATAAGTTCCCTCAGGCTTTGCAAGTTTCACACCGTCAAAATGTTTCCGGATATAGTCATAAGCGTAATTGACATTTTCACTCAGCACCTGGCACAGTTCGTCCACCCACTCATGTCCCTCCTGCCTGTACGCTCCGATCAGGGCATGCATGGACAGTACATTCTGTGAATTATAGTGGCTCAGGGAAGACTGCTTTCTCAGACGGTCCCTTAAATATCTGTTATAGACAATATGATATGACCCTACCAGACCGGCCAGATTAAAAGTTTTCGAAGGCGCATAGACGGCAATCGTGCGGTTTTTTGCATCCTCTGATACGGACTGTGTGGGAATGTGCCGGTTTCCGTTCAGCAGCAGATCCGACCAGATCTCATCCGAGACCACCACGCAGTCATTTTCCCGGTAGACTTCCATGGCCTTCTCGATCTCCCACCGCTCCCATACCCTTCCTGTCGGATTGTGCGGAGAGCAGAATACCGCCATATGAATCGCGTATTCTTTCAGTTTCCGGTCCATATCTTCATAATCCATGCGCCAGATCCCTTCTTCATCCGGAACCAGATCGCTTAATACCAGACGATAGCCTTTATTCTCCAGCGACATGGTAAAACCGATGTAGGTCGGAGAATGAAGCAGTATATGGTCTCCTGCCGAGCAGAACGCATCTGCTGCAGAGACTACACAGCCCAGCACACCGTTCTCATAACCGATCGCTTCCTTCGTAAGCCCTGTTACATGATTTCTGATCTCATGCCAGCGGATGATCGAATCCGAATATTCTTCCCGTTCCCGGAAATATCCAAAAGCAGGATGGCCGGCACGGGCAATGATCGCCTCTGTAACCGTCGGAACCGTGGCAAAATTCATATCCGCAACCCACATGGGAATCAGACTGAAGCCTTCTCCAGGCGCCGCAGGACCTTTGGTTCCCGGTCTCCACGGATCGTCAACCGCCATTGCATCTTTTCCTCTGCGGTCCATAATCGTCGTAAAATCGTATTTCATGTCTGCCAACCTCCTTCATTTGCAGTCCATTTACCATCTCTCCTGTAAAATCAGGAATGCAAAGGACCATAACCCGCTTTTCGAATATTTTAGCACATAACCGTTCTTTATACAACTTTTGCTGCGGACGCCTGTTACTTCTCGCATCTGTATGGTTACTGTTCAGGCACCTGCCAGTGTCCAGCCTGCCATGGGTATCTGTTCCTGAAAGACCCATGGAAGGGCGCCGATCCTCAGGCGCGGTATTTTCGCGCCTGAGTACCGCTGCTGCCCTTCCCTAAGCGCAGGCGGGGTCTGGAAGGAACAGATACCTGTGGCAGTTGTGAAAAGCAGCGGCGCAAAAGCGCTTCCGGCTCTTCGGCCTGCATCAGCGAGGACATCAGGCAGACTCCCTCTGCCCCCGCCTGCACACATGCGCCCGCATTCTCTGGAGTGATCCCGCCGATGGCATATACGGGAATCTCCACGGTCTGACAGACTGCTTTCAGAAAACCGGTTCCTCTTGGCGGCACTCCCTTTTTGCAGTCCGTGGCAAATATATGGCCTGCCGTCAGGTAAGCAGCGCCTCTCTTCTGCGCCTCTGCTGCTGCTTCCACGGAATGCACAGATACCCCAACCATATGAAACCAGTCCCTGTCTGCTTTTTCCATTTTGCAGAACGCCTCATAAGGCAGATGGATCCGCCGGACCCCCAGAGTCCTGGCTACGCGCACACAGGTATGAAGTATCAGAACCGTTTCAGATCGGACACAGATGCTCTGAACCTGCTCTGCCAGTCTCTGGTACTCCTTTTCCTCCATATCCTTCTCCCGCAGGATGATCCCGTCCACTCTGGCAGCGGCAGCCTTCTCAATCTGCTTCAGAAAATCCCCGGCCGCCAGATGACGGTTCGTCACACAGAGCACTTTACACATAGACATAATCGTTCAGCACCGGCTGCAGTCCTTCTTTTTCCATATCCCCATACATCTGGCCGAAACTGCGGTCATCCGAGATCGCAAACTGCTCGTCGCCGGCATCCCCTCCCTCTGTTCCTTCATATTTGCTTTCATGATCGCCGATGCCGGTGGATACGCCGGCTGACACTTTTGTCGCCGCAATCTTTACGATGCCGTCCCGAAAATGCTTCTGCTCTCTGGAAGATACCGTAATCCCCACATACGGCAGAAAAATCCGGTACGCACAGAGTATCTGGCACAGTTCCCGCTCATGGACATCCAGCGGATCAATCTTTTCATTATGGATAATGGGACGGAGCCTCGGACAGGACAGGGAATATTCCGCATGAGGATATTTCCGCTGCAGATAATAGACATGAAGCGCAGAAGCAAGCGCATCTTTCCGAAAATCCGCCAGTCCCAGAAGCGCCGAGAAGGCAACTCCCCGCATCCCGCCCCGGATGGCACGCTCCTGTGCCTCAAAACGGTAGGGAAATACCCGTTTGTGTCCCATCAGATGCAGTTTTTCATAACGGTCCGCGTCATAGGTCTCCTGAAATACGGTCACATAATCCGCCCCGCATTCGTGAAGATAACGGTATTCCTCCGTATTCACAGGATAGATCTCAAGACCCACATTCCGGAAATACTTTGCCGCCAGCCTGCATGCTTCCCCGATGTAGTTCACGTCGCTCATGCTGCGGCTCTCTCCGGTCAGAAGCAGGATCTCCTCAATGCCCGAAGCGGCGATGACTTCCATCTCCTTTTTCATCTCTTCCCTGGTCAGCTTTTTTCTGGAAATATCGTTATAACAGTTGAATCCGCAGTAAACACAGTAATTTTCACAGTAGTTCGCCAGATACAGCGGCGTGAACAGATAGACCGTATTGCCGAAATGCTTCCCGGTCTCGGTCTTCGCCCGCGCCGCCATCTCCTCCAGATGCCCCCTGGCCGCCGGAGAGAGAAGTGCTTTCAAATCTTCCACGCTGCAGGTCTCATGTGCCAGTGCACGCCTTACGTCCGCATCGGTACAGGCTGTATAGTCATATACTTTCACCTCTCTTAGCACCCGTTCCATAACATCCGAGTCCATGCGCTCCATGCCTTCCATATACTCCATATGGTTTTGTCTGCAGGAAGGGTCCTGCTCCAGCCGGTGTTTTTTCTCAAGCGCCCGTTCGCTGAGTCTTTCAGAGTCTACAAAATACCGGTTATCTTCCATCTTTCCCACCTCTAATCTCTCAAAAATCCAGTCAGCGGATCCGACGCCGATGCGCCGCGCTCCAGCACTCTCCCAGGACCGGACAGGTAAGCGGCACGCCCTGCCTGAATCGCATCTTTGAAAGCGCCTGCCATGGCGGGGATATTTCCGGCTGTGGCAATCGCAGTATTGGCCATGATCGCTGCGGCTCCCATCTCCATGGCTTCACATGCCTGAGAAGGACGTCCGATCCCCGCATCCACAATAATGGGCAGATCGATTTCGTCGATCAGGATCTGGATAAATTCCCGGGTAGCCAGTCCTTTATTGGAACCAATGGGAGAAGCCAGAGGCATGACGGCTGCGGCTCCGGCATCCGCAAGCGCCCGCGCCGCATACAGATCCGGATACATGTACGGCAGTACCACGAATCCTTCCTTTGCCAGAAGCTTTGTGGCTTTTACTGTCTCTTCATTGTCCGGCAGCAGATATTTGCTGTCCCTCATAATCTCGATCTTTACAAAATCACCGCACCCGATCTCTCTGGCCATCCGGGCGATCCGGACTGCTTCCCCGGCATCTCTGGCTCCTGAAGTATTGGGAAGCAGAGTCACATGCTCTGGAATATAGTCCAGAATGTTCTCCTCTTTCTTCGTGTTCGTCCGGCGCACGGCGAGCGTGATGATCTGGGCGCCTGCATGTTCCACTGCCGCCCGGATCAGTTCCATGGAATATTTTCCGGAACCCAGAATAAAACGGGAAGTAAATTCCTTTCCTCCCAGTACAAAGGTATCGTTTTTCATATTACATATCCTCTCTTCCTTCTTTTATGATAATTTCCAGTATCTGGTTTGCCTGATGTGCCGCACAGAGCATGACCCTGGGCGCCATCAGTCCTCCGCAGAGCTCTGCGTCTGAATCCCCGTCCCCGCACAGATAAAAATGCGGCAGAATCCGTCTCGTCCGGATACGGTTGCTGTCTCCATAACCTGCCATGCCGGAAGCGCCCACCAGATATTTCTCCGGAAAATGCTCCAGCACATAATTGGTCAGCATGGCTTTCGCTTCCGGCACATCAAAAGCTTCACAGATACAGGTTTCCTCCGACAGAAGTTCCGCCAGATTTTCTTCTGTGATCCGTACCATATCCGTCCGAATGGACAGATATGGATTCACAGACAGAAGAATCTCTTTTAACGCTTCCGTTTTCGGCATCCCCACCTGATGGATAAAATACTGCTGGCGGTTCAGATTCGTCAGATCCACACAGTCAAAATCAATCAGATGCAGCCCGCCGATGCCGCATCTGGCAAGCGATACGGCAATATGGGAACCCAGCCCTCCCAGACCGCAGACTGCCACACGGGCATGGAAAAGCTTCTCCTGCACCTCCTTCGTATGCCGAAGTTCCAGCGCTCTGTCCATCTCCGCCTTCGGGGGAATCGGCTCTTTTCTCACACAGAACATCCTCCTTTCCTTCTTGTAAAATCCGCTGTTTTCTGTCCTTTTCGCCCCTTCATATCAGCCTCCGCCTACAAAACTGACAATCTCCAGTACATCTCCATCCTGCAGCACCCTTGTTCCATATTCTGCTTTGGGAACAATCTCCCCGTTACACTCCACGGCGATCCGTTCTCTTTGATATCCCTCATCCGCCAGATATTGTTCCAGCAGAATCCCCTGCACTGCCCTTGTCTCTCCGTTAATCCTGACCATTCGTCTCCTCCATTTCCCGCCGGCATCCTTTTCGTCAATAAAAAAAGCCGCATGAAACAATACACCCGCGGTGGTGTACCCCTTCATGCAGCTTTCATAAGCCGACACTCTGTAAATTATTCTATACGAAAAAACCTGATTTGTCAAGTATCACACCGGCAGCTCCACGGTAAATACGGTCTTCCCCTCTTTACTCTCTGCCCATATCCTGCCGCCGTGAAGCAGCACGATCTCTTTTGCTATGGCAAGCCCCAGTCCGGCTCCTCCGGTCTTTGTTCCGCGGGAATCATCCAGCCTGCAGAATTTTTCAAAAATGGCATCCAGCTTCTGCTCCGGTATGGTCTTTCCTGTATTCTCAACAGATATCTGTACGCATTCCGGTCTCTCCCTGGCCCGAATGATGATTGCCGTATTCTCCAGACTGTAGGCAGCCGCATTTTTCAGGATATTCTGAAATACCCTCGCAAGCCTCCGCGGATCTGCGTGAACCCGGATATCCTCCGGCATCTGGAGCTCCACCGTATTCCCTCTTTCCGACAGTATGGGATAGAATTCGTCCGCCATCTGCATCAGCATATAGGGCAGATCAATGGACTCCTTTTCCAGTGCAGACTGCTGAAGATTATAACGGGTAATCTCAAAAAATTCATTGACCAGCGTCTCCAGGCGGTATGCTTTTTCCAGCGTAATGTGCACATATTTTGCTTTCTGTTCCACAGGCATATCCGGCGCTTCGTCAAGAAGGCTCAGATAGCCGATCACGGAAGTGAGCGGAGTCCGGATATCATGGGCCAGATACATGACCAGATCATCTTTCCGTTTTTCCGCAAGCTTCGCCTCTGTCTCCCGCTTTTCCAGCGTCCGGCGGACCTGGTTCATCTTCTTTTCCATTGTCTCCATCTCCGGAGACAATACGATCTCCTGACCGGCAAGCAGGGCGTCCAGTCCCTTGTCAATCTGCCGGAAATATCTCATAAACCAGCTCAGGGACAGATAAAAGAACAGGCAGAAGGACAGCAGGATGAAAATTCCTATGATCTGCTCCATATTATTGCGTACATAGAACTGATAAATACTCAGCGCATCTTCGAATTCCACAAAAAGGATCCGCTGGATCAGGGCAACCATCCAGTCCGCCACATGTCCGCTCAGAAAATTAACAGTCACGAGAAACAGAATACAGGCTCCCGGAACCATGAGCACAATCTGAAGGAAGACCTTTCTCCTGAGCTTTCCATAACCGGATTTCATCCATTTAATTCTCAATCTTATACCCCACTCCCCATACGGTATGAATGTATTTTGGACGCTCAGACGTGTCGCCCATCTTCTCCCGCAGATGCCGGATATGGACGGTTATGGTATTGTTGGATTTCTGATAATATTCATCCTTCCAGATCTCATGAAACAGTTCTTCCGAACTGACGACCTTTCCCTTCCTCTTACAGAGGATCTTCAGAATCTCGAATTCCGTCGGCGTCAGATCCAGCCGCCGGCCGTTCAGCGTACACTCATGACTTGTCACATCGACCGTAAGACCCGCATGGCAGAACAGCGTCTCCTCCTGCACGGCAGAAGCAGGATTATATTTCTTGTACCTGCGAAGCTGCGCCTTGACTCTCGCCATCATTTCCAGAGGGCGGAAGGGTTTGGTCATATAATCGTCCGCTCCCAGCGTCAGCCCGTTGATCTTGTCAATCTCCGCATCCTTTGCCGTCAGCATGATCACCGGATAGGTATCCTTTTTCCGGATCTCCTGACACAGTTTAAAACCGCTCATCCCCGGCAGCATCACGTCCAGGATCGCCAGATCCAGCCTTTCCGTCCGGATACAGTCAAGGGCTTCCTTTGCCGTATAAAACCTGTACACTGTATAATCTTCATTTTCCAGATAGACCGCCACCAGATCTGCGATCTCCCGCTCGTCGTCTACGACCAGTATCTTTTCTCTCATCATCTTCTCCCTTTCCCGTCAGTCTGTCCCGGGGACGCTGCAATATTGGTTACTGTTATCATACCATATTGCCCTTGGAAGATTTCCTAAGATTTCTTAAGATTTTATATATATGCATGAAGAGGCAGCTACTTCGTCAGCTCTGCCACCACCTGGCTGATCACCTTCCCGTCTGCCTTTCCCTTCAGCTTTGCCATGACCGCCTTCATGATCGTCCCTTTGTTCTTCGTAGCCAGCACATCTGCAAATTTTTCTGTCAGAATCGTCTTTACCTCCTCCGCACTCAGCAGTTTCGGCGCAAATTCATTCATCACCTCATAGCGTGCCTGATACTCTGCCAGAAGCTCCGTCCGATCCGCCGGGCAGGTGTCGATCTGCTCCCTGACCGTCTTCATCTCCTTTAAAATGACCTGATTCACCATATCTTCCGGAACATCCTCCCGGCATCCGGCATCAATGCCCGCCTTTTTCACCGCAGACACAAGCGCGGAAATGGATTCTTTCCTCGGTTTATCCTTCGCTTTCATTGCCGCTATCATTGCTTTTTGTAATTCTTCCAGTTTCATGGTTCCATCCCTCCTGTGTTGTTTTATTATTCCTGTATCCATCATAACAGAACCGGATAATATCCTTTCTTGTCACGATTCCAATAAAGATCCTGTTGTCGTCAATCACCGGTACATAATTCTGATTCATCGCCATCTGCACCAGATCCTCCATGGACGCATTGATGGATACCGGATGAAAGTTCATCCGGCGTTCCACCGTCAGAACCGATACGGTCTCTGCCGTCTTCAGATTCATGTCGTACCGTTTCTTCAGCGTCCACAGAATGTCGCCTTCCGTTACGGTCCCTATATACTGTCCCTTCCTGTCAATCAGCGGAACTGCCGTATAGCCGCTCCGCTCCAGCTTCTCGATCGCCTGCCGAAGCGTCCAGTCGTCATGCAGATGGGCCACTTCGCTTTTCGGCGTCAGAAAAAATAATACGTTCATCTTATCCTCCAGTTATATCCTCTTATCCCGCCCAAAGGCTTCCGATCCTGTCCCGGAATCACATCAGCGGCGCCAGCACCCGGAGTACCGAGGTCAGCAGATTCCCAATCAGGCCCTGCCTGCAGTCTCCCAGACTAACCTGATGGCATTGGGGAAAGCATTCCTCCATATCCTTTTTCACATCCAGCACGGCTTTACACCCATAGAGAAAGGTCCCGCACTCAAAATGCAGATACAGGCTTCGAAAGTCCATATTGATCGTTCCAACGGTTGCGATCCTGTCGTCACATACATAGGATTTCGCATGCACAAATCCCGGCGTATATTCATAGATCTGCACCCCTGCCTTCAAAAGCGGCGGGTAATAGGATTTTGCCATAAAAAATACCGTGGGCTTATCCGGAATGCCCGGCATCAGAATCCGGACATCCACTCCCCGCTTTGCCGCCAGACAGAGCGCATTTTCCATCTCGTCACTGATCAGCAGATACGGCGTCGCTATATACACATAATCCTTTGCCTGATTCAGAATATTGATGTAGACGTTCTCTCCCAGCGCTTCATTATCCAGAGGCGTATCTGCATACGGCGCTACATATCCGTCTCCTTCAAACGGTTCTTCATGCCATCTGCGGGGCCTGAAGATACTGTAATCCAGATCCGGCACCTTGAACGCATTCCACACTTCCAGAAACATCAGGGTAAAATTAAAGACGGCATCGCCGTGGATCCGGACTCCGGTATCCTTCCAGTGTCCGAACCGGAGTTTCTTATTGATGTATTCATCTGCCAGATTGATTCCGCCGTTATAAGCCGTATGCCCGTCTATGACCATGATCTTTCTGTGATCCCGGTTGTTCATGACCAGAGATACGACAGGGATAAACCGGTTGAAGGCAAGACATTTGATTCCCTTTTCTTCCATCATACCTGCATAATGAAACGGAAGAAGGGATACACAGCCCACATCGTCGTAGATCAGACGGACATCCACTCCCTCTTTTACCTTCTGTTCGAGTATCTCCAGGATCCAGTCCCACATAAGCCCTTCCTGAATGATAAAATATTCCAGGAAAATATAGTGCTCTGCTTTTTTCAGATCCTCCAGCATAGCAGAGAACATCTGTTCTCCCAGCGGATAATAGGTGACTTCCGTATTTTTCCAGACCGGATACGGACCAAACTCACCAATATATCTGATATTCCCCGCCGCTGTGGGATCCTGCGCCTGTATTTCCTTCAGGATCCACTGGTTCTGTGCCATGGAATCCTTCATCTCCGCCTTCACAGCCGCCATTTTTACAGCCAGGCGCTTGCCCGGCTTTTTATTTCCGATCATCACATAGAGGATTCCGCCGAACAGCGGAATACCCATGATCAGGATCATCCAGGCGATCTTATAGGCAGAATTTTCATCCTTGCGGATCAGATACAGCAAAATCCCGATGCTGACAAAACGGAAAAGCGCGTTGATAAATACAGAATACTGTGTCAGTCTGCCGACGAAAAGCGCCCACCACAGTGCCTGCAGCAGTATGGCAAGCCCTACAACAACCAGCCTGCTCTTCAGGATCTTACTGATTCTTTTCATATCCCTGCACCGCCAGTCGATTGATCTGGGTCGCCACGTAACCGGCCCCATAGCCATTATCAATATTTACCACCGTAATCCCGTTGGCGCAGGAATTGATCATGGTCAGAAGAGCAGACAGCCCTCCAAAGCTGGCGCCGTACCCTACGCTGGTCGGCACTGCAATCACCGGCACATCCACAAGTCCTGCCACAACACCCGGAAGAGCCCCTTCCATGCCTGCCACGGCAACCACGCAGTTCACATGCTCAAATACATCCAGATTTCTCAAAAGGCGATGAATGCCTGCCACCCCTACGTCAAACAGTCTGGTCACACCTGTCCCGAAAAATTCAGCCGCGCCTGCGGCTTCCTCCGCCACCGGGATATCCGCCGTTCCGCCTGTGCAGACCACGATCTTCCCGATCGGCTCCTGTTTCCTGAATTCCGCTTTCAGAAGTCTGGATACCGGTTCGTAGGTAAATTCCGGCACCGCCTCCATCACTGCCGCCGCCTGCTCCCCGGAAGCTCTGGTTCCAAGCACATTGATCCGTTCCTCTGCCATGCGGCTGCAGATCCCGACCAGATGCGCGGTCTCCTTTCCCTGACAGTAAATAACCTCTTCAAAGCCCTGGCGCACTTTTCTGTGATGATCGATCTTTGCATACCCCAGGTCCTCATAAGGAAGCTTCTTCAGCAGTTCTTCTGCCTTTTGTATCTCTATCTCACCGGATTTCACGCATTTCAAAATTGCATTGACGTCCATATGATCACTCCTTTACATGTCTTTAGACAGTATACCTTTTTCTTCCTGCGTTTTCCATTAAATTTTTGTGAAATTTTAAACAATTTCCGTCCGGCATGTT
>ERZ778516.1472-NODE-1472-length-17689-cov-4.617047_pt1 | contig 17689 bp, 12 predicted proteins | sample MGYA00510342_ERZ778516 | MGnify/ENA primary metagenome ERZ778516 (study PRJEB29527, sample SAMN07138961) | mouse gut metagenome | material: feces | host: mouse | place: China:Nanjing | collected 2016-01-25 ... | reverse complement strand
ATGTGAAGGCGCTGATGGGCGATGCTTCGGACAATGTGCCGGGCGTGCCGGGAATCGGGGAAAAGACGGCAGTCAAAATTATCAGCCAGTACGGCAGCATAGAAAATGCGTTCGCGCATATCGATGAAATGCCAAAATCCAAGGTGCGCGAGTCGTTCCGGGAAAATTACGAAAAGGCACAGTTTTCCAAAAAGCTGGTAACGATCGATGTGAATGCGGATATTGAGTATGACCTCGCAAAGGCAGGGCTTGGAAACCTGTATACAAAAGAAGCGTATGAGCTTTGCAGAAAGCTGGAATTCAAGCAGCTGCTTTCCCGGTTTCAGGGACAGGAAAAATCCGAAGGATGCAGCCGGGAAGAGGAGCATTTTCAGGTAATTGCAGATGCAGGCCAGGCGTTACCGGTTCTGGAGAAGCTGAAAAGAGCTGAAAAATCGGCGGTACAGCTGATTGAGGAGCACGGGACGGTCTATGGGCTTGCGGCAGCTGTTTCTGAGACGGAAATTTATTTTGTGCCGTGTACAAAGAATGAGCCGGGCCTGGAAGGCACAAAGCCGGATGCGGCTGTTACACAGGAAGTACTGCTCGGGCAGCTTGCGCAGATTCTGACGTCTGGAAACCGCGTGGCTTCGTTTGATATCAAGCAGCAGCTGAAATATATGGAAATACCGCCGCAAAAGCAGGTATTTGACGTTATGATTGCGGCTTATTTATTAAATCCGCTGAAAAGCGAGTACGCATACGAGGACGTGGCAAAGGATTTTCTGGGGGAGATGCTCCCGCCGCGCAGTGAACTGACCGGAAAGCTGTCCATGGAAGAAGCGATGGCGCAGCAGCCGGAAGCGTTTTTAAAAGCCGCCTGTTATCCGGCCTATACGGCGTATGCAGCTATGGATATCCTGGCGCAGCAGCTGGAAGAAAACGGCATGAAGGACTTGTTTGAAACAATTGAAATGCCGTTGGCCTATACGCTTTCCGATATGGAAAAGGAAGGCATCCGCATTGAGGCAGGCGAGCTCGAAGCGTATGGCAGGCAGCTGCAGGAGCGCATTACAGAGCTGGAAACGCTGATTTACGAAGGAGCCGGGGAGAAATTCAACATCAATTCCCCAAAACAGCTTGGCGTCATTTTGTTTGAAAAGCTGAAAATGCCGTATGGCAAGAAGACCAAGACCGGGTATTCGACAGCAGCGGATGTGCTGGACAAGCTGGCACCGGAATATCCGTTTGTGGCGCAGATTCTGGAATACCGCCAGCTGGCAAAATTAAAATCCACCTATGCAGACGGGCTGGCAGCATTTATCGGGGAAGACAGCCGGATTCACACGACGTTTAACCAGACGATTACAGCAACGGGACGGTTAAGCAGCGCGGAGCCGAACCTGCAGAATATCCCAATCCGGATGGAGCTTGGGCGTCTTATCCGCAAGGTATTTCTGCCAAGGGAAGGCTATCTGTTTCTGGATGCCGATTATTCCCAGATTGAGCTGCGCGTGCTGGCACATATGTCCGCGGATGAAAACCTCATTCAGGCGTATCAGGAAGCGCAGGACATCCACCGGATGACAGCATCCCAGGTATTTCACATTCCGTTTGAGGAAGTGACAGACCTGCAGCGCAGGAATGCGAAGGCCGTAAATTTCGGGATTGTGTATGGAATCAGCTCGTTTGGCTTAAGCCAGGACCTGAGCATATCCAAAAAAGAAGCGCAGGATTATATCGAGCAGTATTTCCAGACTTATCCGGGTGTCAGGGCATTTTTGGACAAAATGGTGAAGGATGCAAAGGAAACCGGAAAAGTGGTTTCCCTGTTTGGCCGTATACGCCCGGTGCCGGAATTAAAATCCAGTAATTTCATGCAGCGTTCCTTTGGGGAACGCGTGGCGATGAATTCGCCAATCCAGGGCACGGCTGCGGATATTATTAAAATTGCGATGAACCGCGTGCATGACAGGCTTGCGGCAGAAGGGTTAAAATCCAGGCTGATTCTGCAGGTGCATGACGAGCTGCTTGTAGAGACGGCAGAAGAAGAATGGGAGCAGGTTGCACGGATTCTGGAAGAAGAAATGCATCAGGCGGCTGACCTTGCAGTGGCACTGGAGATTGACATGCATGCCGGCAGGAACTGGTATGAGGCAAAGTAATGAATGATGGCGGTGTCCGGGCGGGACTTGCCCGGTCTGCTGCAGTTTGGCAGGCTGCCGGAGGGGTGAACGGAATGAAGTTTATAGGGATTACGGGCGGTGTCGGCGCGGGAAAATCCACGATACTTGCCTATCTGAGAAAAAATTACAGGGTCAGGACGCTGGTGGCAGATGAGGCTGCCCATGAGATTATGGAGCCGGGATATGACTGCTATGTGAGGCTGCAGAAGGAATTTGCGCAGGAAAAAATATGGCTTCACAATGGCAGGTTCAACCGCCAGCGCCTGGCAGAAATTATTTTTGCAGATGAGGAAAAAAGGGAACGGTTAAACAGCATTGTCCATCCTGCGGTGAAGGAATACATTTTAAAAGAAGTAGAAAAAGAGCGCCGTAGCGGTTCGACGGATTATGTCGTGCTGGAAGCAGCCCTTTTGATTGAAGACGGATATGACAAAATCTGTGATGAATTGTGGTATGTCTATGTGACCGAAGAAAACCGCAGGAAAAGGCTGATTGAAAACCGTGGTTATTCCGATGAAAAAATCGAGCAGATGTTTGCGGCACAGCTTTCGGAAGGGGAGTACCGCAGGCACTGCCAGGTCATTATTGATAACAACGGGCCGGTTTCGCAGGTGTATCTGCAGCTGGCACAGCTGTTGAATGATAAAGGAGACAGGAAAATGCAAAGAGTACTCGGACAGGAAGAAGACACACAAAAGAAGATGGAATATGTATTCGGACTGGACATCGGGACACGCAATGTAGTCGGAACTGTAGGGTATAAAGAGGAAAAGGAATTTATCGTTGTTGCACAGTATGCAACGGAGCATGAAACGAGAGCGATGCTGGATGGGCAGATTCATGATATCGGCCGTGTCGGACGCACGATTTCCATTATAAAAGAAAAGCTGGAAGACCAGATAGGCCAGGAGCTGACGGAAGTATGCATCGCAGCTGCAGGCCGTGTGTTAAAGACGGTTACAACCGAGGTGGATTATGAATTCCCGGAAGAAACGGTTGTAACAGGCGAGCATATCCATACGCTGGAGCTGCTCGGCGTCGACAAGGCAGCACAGCAGCTGAAAGAAGCGAACGATACAAAGTATAAGTTTTACTGTGTCGGCTATTCTGTCATGAAATATTTTATCATCGACGAGATTTTTTCAAATATCGAAAGCCATAAAGCGGATAAGATTTCCGCAAAAATCATTGTGACATTCCTGCCGGAAGATGTCGTGGACGGCCTGTATATGGCAGTCGGTTTTGCCGGGCTTACGGTAGCAAATATGACTCTGGAGCCGATTGCGGCTATTGACGTCGCGATTCCGGAAAATTTCCGCATGCTGAATATTGCGCTTGTCGATGTCGGCGCGGGCACGTCCGATATTTCCCTGACCAGGGACGGCAGCATTATTGCTTACGGCATGATTCCGTTTGCGGGGGATGAACTGACCGAGATGATTGTGCAGCATTACCTGGTTGATTTTAAAATGGCGGAGCATATCAAGCTGTCTGCGGCTACGGACACGGAGATTGAATTTGAAGATATCATGAGCCTGAAGCATACGATTACAGCCGAAGAAGTGTGGAAGCTGACCGAGCCGCTGGTTGACAAAATGTCTACGGATGTGGCAGAAAAAATTAAGGAATTAAACGGCGACCAGAGTGTGAGCGCGACATTTATCGTCGGCGGCGGCGGAAAGATACACGGCTTTGACGAAATGCTGGCCAAAAAGCTGGAGCTGCCGCAGGAGCGCGTGGCGCTGCGCGGTGCGGAAGTGCTCAAGGAGGTCACATTCCTGCAGGATGAGATAGTCAAGGACCCGCTGCTGGTAACGCCGATTGGTATCTGCCTGAATTATTATGAGCAGAAAAATAACTTTATTATGGTACGGTTTAACGGCGAGCGGATGAAGCTGTATGACAATAATAAGCTGACGATTGTAGATGCGGCGATTCAGGCCGGATTTCCGAATGACCAGCTGTTTCCGAAACGCGGGAAAGAGATTAACTTTACGGTTAACGGCAGGCCGCGCATTGTACGCGGGGATGCCGGGGAAGCGGCAATTATCCGCATGAATGACCGTCCGGCGTCGATTAATACGCCGATTGAGCCGAACTGCGATATTACGATAGAGCCTTCCACCGCCGGCCGGGAAGCGCATTACATGGTCGGGCAGCTTGAAGAATACCACAGCTCCACGATTACATTTGAGGTCAATGGAAAGCTGATTACCTGTCCGCGCTATGTCGAGGTAAACGGGATTTTAGAGCCGCCGACTTACGAAATTAAGGAAGACGATGCCATTGTTACAAGAAGCTTTTATACGGTAGAGCAGCTGGCGGAATTTATGGATGTCGAGCTGGATATGGATGCGGATATTTTGGTCAACAACCGCGTCGAAGATTTGCAGGCGCTTGTGTATGAAAATTTCAGCGTGGACTGGAAAGTAATTTCGTACCGCTCTACGCCGCAGGATGTATACCCGGATGCACCGCCAAAAAGAGTGCCGAATCTGGAAGAAAAAGTGCCGATGAAAAAGGCAATCGGGCAGTCTTCCATACTTGCACTGCCGCAGAACCCGTCAGGCGCGGATGCGGCAAAAGAGCAGGCAGGCATGCCGCAGGCACAGCCTGGAAGAACTCCGGCAGTACAGGGAATGCAGGTGCCTGTAACGGATGTATTTGGAAAGACATTTACAGACCTTGCAGCTGTAGCAGATGCAAACCGCAGCGTGCGTGCACAAAGAGCCGGCTCCAGGGACAGCGCAGGAGTGGCAGGGACAGGAGGGCCGGGCAGTACAGCGCCGGCAGCAGAATTATCCGGCAGTGCAGCAGCCGAAGCAGGGACATCCGGCAGTGCAGCAGGGAGCGGAATGTCAGGCAGCACTGCAGCAGCTGAAACTGGAACATCAGGCCTGGCAGTACCGTCATCAGGCGCATCGGGCAGTGCTGTGTCAATGGCCAAAACCGGAATATCAGGCGGCGCTGCAGCAGATGAAAAAGGAAAATCAGGCCTGGCAGCACCTTCAGCTGCAACAGGAGTATCAGGCGGAGCGTCAGCCGAAACAGGAGCGTCAGGCGGTGTGCCAGCTGCAACAGGAGCAACAGGCAGTGTGTCAGCCGAAGCCGGAACACCAGGCAGTGCAGCATCGATGGCTGAAAGCGGAAAATCAGGCAGCGCTGTAGCAGGCGAAACCGGAACACCAGGCCAGGCAGCACCTTCATCTGAACTGGGAGCAGCAGGCGGAGCGTCAGCCGAAGCCGGAACACCAGGCAGTGCAGCATCGATGGCTGGAACCGGAAAATCAGGCAGCAGTACAGCAGCTGAAACAGGGAAACCAGGTCTGGCAGTACCGTCATCGGGAGCATCGGGCAGCATTGTACCAATGGCCGAATCAGGAGTATCAGGCAGTGCTGTAGCAGGCGAAACAGGAACACCAGCCCGTGCAGCCAGCGAAGCATCAAAAGCAGCAGTACCAGCCGGCACATCATCCGTGCAGCCGGGCTATGCCACAGCCGTGTCATCCGGCATGCCTTCTGGAAATGCAGCGGCCATGCCTGCCCGTACACCGCAGGAAAAAGCTGATTTGGCAGAAATACCGGAAGGAACAAAAAGCATGGAACCACAGGCAGCGGATATACCGCAGGAAAGCACACAGGCAGCAGAATTACCAGATGGAGAACAGCCGTTTCAGATAACGGTCAATGGAGAAACTATTACATTAAAAAATAAAAAAGAGTTTATCTTTGTAGACATTTTTGAATACATTCAGTTCGACCTGTCACAGTCTAAGGGCCGCATGCTGAAAACAGAAGTAAACGGCCAGGCTGCGCAGTATACACAGCTTTTAAACCGGGGCGATAAAATAGACATTTACTGGAAGGAAAACAGATGATGGAATTATGCAGTATTGCAAGCGGCAGCAGCGGGAACTGTATCTGTGCGGGAACGCCGGATTCGCACCTGCTGGTCGACGCCGGAATCAGCGGCAGGCGGATTGAAGCCGGATTAAACTCGGTCGGATTAAAAACGTGTGAAATGGAAGCCGTTTTGGTTACCCACGAGCATATAGACCATATAGCGGGACTTGGCGTAATTGCCAGGCGCTGCGGGCTGCCTGTCTATGGAACAAAAGCAACGCTGGATGCAGTGCTTTCAGTAAAATCGGTCGGAAAAATAGAAGAATCCCTGCTGCATCCGATTGTTCCGGGGCAGGAATTCCAGATTGGGGACATGACGGTGCACCCGATATCCATTTCCCATGACGCGGCAGACCCGGTGGCTTATATCATCAAAACAGACAGCCAGAAAATCGGCGTGATTACAGACCTTGGCACTTACGACGATTCACTCGTGGAAACGTTGCAGAATCTGGATATCCTGCTGCTGGAAGCAAACCACGATGTACGCATGCTGCAGACAGGAAGCTATCCTTATCCGCTCAAGCAGCGCATTTTAAGCGACCGGGGGCATTTATCCAATGTGCTTTCCGGGCAGCTGCTCGGACGCCTTTTGCACGACCGCTTTCATTCCGTTGTGCTCGGGCATTTAAGCCAGGAAAATAATTATGCCGAGCTTGCTTATGAGACAGTGCGTCTGGAAGTGTCGATGGGGGAAAATCCTTATAAAGGGGATGATTTTCCGATTTATGTGGCAAAGCGCAGCGAGGCATCGCAGATGATCTGCGCATAAGAAAGGGGCGTGCGGCAGCTTGGAACAGACCGTTTCCATTGGGAGCCAGAGCTTTGAATATATGCGCCAGGAACAGGCCTTTTACATTGATAAAACAGGCCTGATAAAGGAATGGTGGGAAAATAAAGACGATGTTACCCTGATTACGCGCCCGCGCCGTTTTGGAAAAACGCTGAATTTAAGCATGATAGAATGCTTTTTTTCAGTCAGGCATGCAGGCAGGGGCGGGCTGTTTGAAGGGCTGTCCATCTGGGAGGATGAGGAGTACCGCAGGCTGCAGGGCACTTATCCGGTAATCTCTTTCAGCTTTGCCGAGGTAAAGGGAAGGGATTTCCAGACGGCAAGGGAAGGCATTATTGCTGTTTTGGAAGAACTGTATCGAAAGCATGATTATCTGCTGCAGTCTGATACACTCAGTGATGCTGAGAAGAAAAATTATGATACATTTGGCCAGTATGTCGGCCCGGACAGGAATCCACGCAAGGAACTGACGGACACAGTTATTTCGCGGGCAGTAAAGACGCTGATGTCGTATCTGGCCAGGCATTATGGCAGTAAGGTTATCGTGCTGCTGGATGAATATGATACGCCGATGCAGGAAGCGTTTGTCTGCGGGTACTGGGAAGAACTGGCGGCGCTTATCCGCAGCATGTTTCATTCAACCTTTAAAACGAATGATTATTTATACCGGGCGATTCTGACAGGCATTATGCGTGTGAGCAAAGAGTCCGTATTTTCGGATTTAAATAACCTGATGGTTGTAACGGCTCTTTCTCAGGAGTACAGCACCTGCTTTGGATTTACGCAGGACGAAGTATTCTGCGCCCTGGACCAGATGGGGATGCAGGAAGAAAAGGAACAGGTCCGGTTCTGGTACAATGGGTTTTGGTCTGGCAGCAGGAATGACATCTATAATCCATGGTCGGTTATGATGTTTCTGCGGACAAAGGAGTATGCGCCGTACTGGGCAGATTCCAGCTCCAATGCACTGGTATCGGAACTGATAAAAAAAGGAACCCCGCAGATGAAAATGCAGATGGAAGACCTGCTGGACGGCAGATGCCTGGAAGCGGTACTGGATGAACAGGCGGCATTCGAACAGCTGAACCGGAAAAAGGATGCCGTGTGGAGCCTGCTGGCTGCGTGCGGTTATCTGAAACCGGAAAACAGGCGGTTTGACCATGCAAAAGGAAAATTTGTTTACCAGCTGAAAATCACCAATTATGAAACGCAGATGATGTTTCGGGAAATGATAGAAGGGTGGTTTCCAGAAGACGAAACATCCTATGGGAATTTTAAAGAAGCCCTGCTGCTTGGTGATTTGGAATATATGAACCAGTATATGAATGAAGTATCTGCGGAAATGTTCAGCAGCTTTGATACCGGCCGCAGGCCGTCGGAAAAAACACATCCCGAAAGATTTTACCATGGGTTTGTGCTGGGGCTGATTGTAGACCTTGCCGGACGCTATCATATCCGTTCCAACAGGCAGAGCGGCCTTGGAAGGTATGATGTGATGATGGAACCGCTGCGGCCGGATGATGATGCGGTTATTATGGAATTTAAGGTGTTTTCCCCGCAAAAAGATAAAACAATGCAGCAGGCAGCGGAAAATGCACTGGCTCAGATAGAAAAAATGAAATATGACACAGAGCTTTTAGCAAGGGGAATTGAAAAGGAACGCATCCGCCATTACGGTTTTGTATTTGACGGACAGGAGGTTCTGATTTGCGGGTAGTGCCAGCTGTCAGGCCAAAAATGGGGGAAATGCTGTATGGCAGATTTTGTTATTTTACTGGAATGTTTTGGCATATGCCTGACAATCATTGCGATGCTTCTTTTGCTGAACGGGGATGGGGCCAGGGAGCAGAAAATGCTGATTATCACGCTGTGCGGTTCGCTGGTACAGAATGCAGGCTACCTGCTGGAACTGACTGCACCCGGGCTGGAAGCCGCCATGACGGCTGTAACCGTGGAAAACATAGGCTCTGTGTTTGTGCCAATCTGTTATTGCTGGTTTTTGCATACTTATTGTTACATTGCCCCGCCCAAAAAGCTGTTACGGGTGCTCAGTGTCATCAGCTTTTTTGCGCTGCCAGCGGTGTTCTTTAACTGGAATGGGCTTTTTTACAGCGATGTGCAGTGGGTGGCGGATGCGGGCGGATTTTATCATGTCAGTATTGCCTATGGGCCGCTGTATGTATTTTTTCTGTTCTGCCGTGTAGTGATTCCGTATACACTGTGTATATATGTTCTGGTGCGTGCAATCCGGGAGCGCTCGGACCATCAGGTCAGCCGCCAGTACGGGATGATTCTGGGAATCTCCACATTTCCGGTTATCATGCTGCTTGCTTATGTGTTTAAGCTGGTGGACGTATTTGACTTTACGCCGGTTACGCTGACGATTTCCATATCCATGGTAGTCATTGTAGTCTGGAGCCGCCGGAATTATGATTTCCGCCACCTGGCAGCGGCAAAAGTCCTGGAAAGCATGGGCGACGGCGTGATTACGCTGGATGACCATGACCGGCTCGTCGGCTATAACCGGGCGGCGGCAGATATTTTTGCCAGTCTTCCCGCGCACCGGCTGGGAGAGAATATCCGCGTGGTCGAAGATTTCCGCGAGGAAATGCTCAATCAGGACATTCCCCAGAGCTTTTCCATTCACGAGCGGTATTATGAAAGCCACAGCAAGCCGATTGTAGATGAAAATGGCAGAAAGCAGGGCTGTGTTATCCTGATTCTGGATATGACCGATACCAGGGCTTATATCGACGAGATTAAGCGCGTGCGCCGCCAGGCAGAGAAGGCCAGCATCGCGAAGAGCGAATTTCTTGCAAATATGTCCCATGAGATCCGCACGCCGATGAATGCCATTATCGGCCTGAACGATATTATTATGGAAGAATGCGAAGATGAGGAGATTTATTCCCATGCCAGGGATGTGCAGTCTGCGGCCAGAAACCTGCTGACGATAATCAATGACATTTTAGATTTGTCCAAGGTAGAGGCGGGCAAAATGGAGCTGGTCTATGCGGATTATTATATCAGGGCAATGGCGGACGAGGTCATAGGCATGATGGATATGGCAGCTTCGCAGCGGGGGCTGATTCTGAAATACGAGTGTGACCAGTCGATTCCATGCCGCTATCAAGGGGATGACGGCAGAATCCGGCAGATTCTGATTAACATTCTCAACAACGCCATTAAATTTACGAAAAAGGGATATGTACGTGCATCGGTTACCGGAAAGCCGGGAAGGACTGCGGATGAGGAGCAGCTTATTTTCTGTGTGGAAGACACTGGCTGCGGCATCCGGGAAGAAGACCTTTCCAGGATTTTTGAGGATTTCCGCCAGGTGGATTCCAGGCGGAACCGGAGCGCAGAAGGCACCGGGCTGGGGCTTGCGATTGTAAAGCATCTGGTGGAATTAATGGAAGGCACCATTGAGGTGAAAAGCACTTACGGAAAAGGGACAACGGTTATGGTTTCGATTCCGCAGAAAATCGTGGATGAACGTCCCGTTTCACAGATGCCTGGCATTTCGCAGGATGAACGCAGAATGATACACAGCTTTACGGCTCCTGGCGTAAGGGTGCTGATTGTTGATGATAATGCAGTCAACCGCAAGGTGGCCAGAGGCTTCCTGAAAAACTATGCTTTTGACCTGGATGAGGCAGAAGGCGGGCCGCAGGCCATTGAGCTGGTACGTGCAAACCGCTATGATATTATTTTTATGGACCATATGATGCCCGGCATGGATGGCATTGAAGCGGCGCAGATTATCCGCAGGGACTGCGGCGAAAACGGAACAGCTCCGGTCATGGCTGCTTTGACGGCCAATGCCATGGAAGGCATGCGGGAGCATTTTCTGGAGTGCGGGTTTGACGATTTTATTTCCAAGCCCCTGGACAGGGCAGAGCTGAACCAGCTATTGCTGCGCTGGGTACCGGAAACTGGCAGGCAGATGAAGGAGCCGGAAGCAGAAACGACCCTGCTGGACCAGGAAGCGTTTCAGATTGACGGGATAGACATAAATGCCGCCATGCAGTATTATTCCGGCGACGGGGAAGGCTTTGCCGACCTGCTGGAGGTTTACAGCATGGAAGGCAGGCGCAAGACGGCGCTTTTGCAGGAGCTTGTGGAAACCGACCTTTCACGCTACCAGATTGAAGTACACGGACTTAAGAGTGCATCTGCGAATATCGGAGCCACGAAAGTCTCGGAGATGGCCCGTGCACATGAAAATGCTGCTGCACGCAAAGACCGCGGATTTATCAATGCGCAGTTTCAGGCGCTGATGGCGGAGTATGAAACCCTGCTTGCAAATATCGGCACATTTTTGGAGCAGCGCAGGCAGGAGCATGGCCAGAAGGAAAAGCTGCCCGGCCTTCCATTGCAGCAGCTGCGGGAACAGATGGCAGAAGCGCTCGAAGAATTAAAGCATTTCCGTTCCAAGGAGTGTGCGCAGCAGATAGATTCCCTGCTGCTTCATGAGCTGCCGCAGGACACAGGGGAGAGGCTTTTGCAGATACGGGAGCAGCTGCGGCTGTATGAGGATGATTATGCAGAAGAACTGTTAGGGCAGCTTCTGGATATGCTTGAAAAGGAGGATGAACGCAAATGAGCCAGATAAACATCAGGGGTTCGAAAAAATGCATTTTAGCAGTCGACGATACGGCAGTAATCCTGACGCGGATTTCGAATACCCTGGGAAACGATTATGATGTCATCACCGTAAATTCCGGGGTACGCGCCCTGAAATACCTGGAGATGGAAAAGCCGGACCTGATTCTTCTGGACATTCAGATGGACCCGATGGACGGCATTGAGACACTGCAGAAAATCCGGGCAATGAAAGGCCTGGCGGATATACCGGTTATTATGCTGACCGGCGTAGAGGAAAAGGAATCTGTCCTGGCAAGCGCCAGGCTTGGCATCTGTGATTACATATTAAAGCCGTTTTCTTCCGAGGAGCTGCTCAAACGGATTCGCAGGGCTTTGTAAAAATAAAACGAAGGGTGTTTCAGAGGGAGAATTCCGGGGCGTCTGCTCCGGTATTTTGTTTCCAATAAGAGCTTGAAGTTCGCGTCCGGTTATGGTATGATAGCGGTCAGAAATCAGGATAAATTCAGAAAGAAACCAGAAGGAAACAAGAAAAAAACCAGAAGGAAACAGGACAGAAAGTGAGACGGAACATGGAACAGAATACAGGAAAAACATCGGACAAAGCAATTATTACCGTAATCGGAAAAGATACCGTCGGGATTATTGCAAAAGTATGTACTTATTTATCAGAACACAATATCAATGTCCTTGACATTAACCAGACGATTGTCAAAGGATTTTTCAATATGATGATGATTGTGGAAATGAATGAATCAGAAGTGACATTTTCCAAATGCTCCGAAGACCTGGACGCAGTCGGGGCGCAGATTGGGGTCAGCATCAAGTGCCAGAAGGAAGAAATATTTGAAAAAATGCACAGGATTTAAAATTCACATGCAAGGAGAACTCCCATGATAAATATACGTGAAGTAGCAGAAACCAACAATATGATTGAGCACGAAAACCTGGATGTGCGCACGATTACGCTTGGCATCAGCCTGTTAGACTGCATCGATTCCGATTTGGAAGCGTTGAATGAAAAGATTTACAGCAAGATTACCTCGCTTGCAAGAGACCTTGTTTCCACCGGGCAGAAAATTGAAAACCATTACCGGATTCCGATTGTAAACAAGCGGATATCCGTCACACCGATTGCGCTGATTGGCGGGGCGGCCTGCAAGACGCCGGATGATTTTGTTACGATTGCACGGACGCTGGATAAGGCTGCCAAAAAAACAGGCGTCAATTTTATCGGCGGGTATTCGGCGCTTGTATCAAAGGGAATGACTGCCGCGGATGAAAATCTGATCCGTTCCATTCCAAAAGCACTCGCAGAGACGGATTTTGTATGCAGTTCGGTCAATGTCGGTTCGACCAAGACGGGCATTGATATGGATGCCGTGCGCCTGATGGGTGAGATTGTCAGAGAAACGGCACAGCGGACGAAGGATCGGGATTCGCTGGGCTGTGCAAAGCTGGTTGTTTTCTGTAATGCGCCGGATGACAATCCGTTTATGGCAGGCGCGTTTCACGGGGTGACCGAGGCTGATGCGGTGATTCATGTAGGTGTCAGCGGGCCGGGCGTTGTAAAGACGGCATTAACGCAGGTGCGCGGGGAAAGCTTTGAGGTGCTTTGCGAGACGATTAAAAAGACGGCGTTTAAAATTACGCGCGTGGGCCAGCTGGTGGCACAGGAAGCTTCCAGGCGGCTTGGCATTCCGTTTGGCATTATTGACCTGTCACTTGCACCGACACCGGCTATCGGAGACAGCGTAGCGGATATCCTGCACGAAATCGGCGTGGAATATGCCGGAGCGCCAGGCACGACAGCAGCGCTTGCCCTGCTCAACGACCAGGTGAAAAAGGGCGGCATTATGGCATCCTCGTATGTCGGCGGACTGAGCGGCGCTTTTATTCCGGTCAGCGAAGACCAGGGAATGATTGACGCGGCGAAGGCCGGAGCGCTGACACTGGAAAAACTGGAAGCGATGACCTGTGTCTGCTCGGTCGGCCTGGATATGATTGCCATTCCGGGCGATACGAAGGCATCTTCGATTGCGGGCATTATCGCGGATGAAATGGCAATCGGCATGATTAACCAGAAGACGACCGCCGTGCGCCTGATTCCGGTTATCGGCAAGGGGGTCGGGGAAACGGCAGAATTTGGCGGCCTGCTTGGCTATGCGCCGATTATGCCGGTCAATCCGTATGACTGCAGCGCGTTTATCAGCCGCGCCGGAAGAATCCCGGCACCTGTGCACAGCTTTAAAAATTAGGCTATGAGCAGGCTTATCATTTTTTGTAAAAACGGGGTAGAGACACTGTCTTATTTTTCTGCGCAGATGGCGCAGGCGTTTGCGTCCCGGGACTATGAAATATTCTGGCTGGATTTAAATATGACAGGGCTGGGCGCGTGGAAGCTGCGGCAGATGGTTCCCGGAAAAGAAGCAGTCCTGGTTACGTTTAACTGTATCGGCCTGAGCGGGGAAGAAGGGCTGTGGGAACTGGATGATGCCGGGATGGCGTGCTCCAGCATCTGGGAACAGCTGGGCATCCGGTGCCTGAATATTCTGGCAGACCACCCGATGTATTATTACAAGCCGCTGCGCCATCCGGTGCCCGGCATGCGGGTATACTGCATTGACAGGGATCATGCGGCTTATATGAAGCGGTTTTATCCGCAGATTCCGTGCGGCTTCCTGCCGCTGGCCGGAAACTGCCTGCCAGGGGAAGCTCTGGTGCCCGGCCAGGCAGAATCACTGGAACAGTGGATAAAACGGCCTTACCCGGTTGTCTTTACCGCAAATTATGTTCCGCTTGCGAATATAGAAAAGCAGCTGCGCAGCCTGGAGCCGGAATACCGGGATTTTTATTTTGAAATCATACATGCGCTTGTCAGGCATCCGGGGCAGGATTTATTTTCCTGCATCGAAACGTATCTGCGGCGGGAAATGCCGGATATTACAGACGAAGGCATGTGCAGCGCCATGAGCACAATGCCGGCAGTGGATTTATGGGTGCGCACGCATTTTCGGGAAAAGACGGTGCGGGCGCTTGCAGAAGGCGGGATTACGGTGCATGTCTTTGGCAAGGACTGGGAGCAGATGCCCTGCAGCCATCCGCAGCATATCATATCCTGCGGGCGGATGATTGATTCCGCAGGCTGTGCCAGGGCTATGGCGCAGGGGAAAATCGCGCTGAATACCATGCCGTGGTTTAAAGACGGCGCCCATGACCGGATTTTTACCGCCATGCTTCAGCAGGCCGTGCCGCTGACAGATGCCAGCACGTATCTGCAGGAGAACTTCCGGGATATGGACCCGGTTGTATATTACGATTTGGAAAAGCTGGAAGAACTGCCGCAAAAGGCAGGACAGCTTTTGCAGGAGCCGGAGCAGATGCATGCACTTGCCAGCCAGGGAAAGAGCCTGGCACAGCAGCATCATCTATGGGCGTGCAGGGCGGACATGCTGGAAGCAGATTTTTGAATAGCAATATGTCCAATTCAGATAAATATCCAATTCAGATACAGAAAGAAAAAAACGAATGCAGGAGGAATTCAACATGGAACTCACATCACTGGAAAGCCAGCTGAACAGCAATCCGTACCCGGGCCGGGGCATTATTATCGGACTGTCCCCGGACAGTGCTTATGCGGTTTGTGCTTATTTTATTATGGGCCGCAGTGTAAACAGCCGCAACCGCATTTTTGTAAGAGATGGCGAAGGCATCCGCACAAAGGCTTATGACCCGGCAAAATTAAGCGACCCGAGCCTGGTTATTTATGCTCCGGTACGCGTGCTCGGCAACAAGACGATTCTTACAAACGGAGACCAGACAGACACCATTTATGAGCTGATGGACCAGCAGCAGACCTTTGAGCAGGCGCTGCGCACGCGGACCTTTGAGCCGGATGCACCGAATTATACGCCGCGCATATCCGGCATTATGCATCTCGAGCACGGCAGGTTTCACTATGCGATGTCCATTTTAAAGAGCAATCAGGGCAGGCCGGAGTCCTGCTGCCGCTATACCTTTGCCTATGAAAGCCCGGTGGCCGGGGAAGGCCATTTTATCCATACATACAAAGGAGACGGGGAGCCGCTGCCAAGCTTTGAGGGCGAGCCAGTGCGTGTTAGCATTTCAGGCGACATTGATGCATTTACCGACTGTGTATGGTCAAACCTGAATCAGGAAAATAAGGTATCGCTGTTTGTGCGGTTTCTCGAAACTGCAACCGGAAAATATGAGACAAGGATTGTAAATAAGAATAAATAATATGTATGAATTAATCAGAAAAGAAGGCAGGGCAAAGCGCGGCGTCCTGCATACGGTGCATGGGGATATCCAGACCCCGGTATTTATGAACGTAGGAACCTGCGGGGCAATTAAAGGTGCCGTGTCCACCGAAGATTTGATGAGCATCGGCACGCAGGTGGAGCTGTCCAATACCTACCACCTGCATGTGCGCCCGGGGGATATGCTGATAAAAAAACTGGGCGGACTGCATAAATTTATGGCATGGGAGCGGCCGATACTGACCGATTCCGGCGGGTTTCAGGTGTTTTCACTGGCAGATCTCCGCAAAATCAAAGAGGAAGGCGTTTATTTCCGTTCCCATGTAGACGGGCGCAATATTTTTATGGGGCCGGAGCAGAGCATGCAGATTCAGTCCAACCTGGCATCGACCATTGCTATGGCGTTTGACGAATGCCCGTCCAGCCGTGCAGACCGCACGTATGTCCAGAATTCGGTAGACCGCACGACGCGCTGGCTGAAACGGTGCAAAGACGAAATGGCCCGTTTAAACAGCCTGGAATCGGTGATTAATCCAAACCAGCTGCTGTTTGCCATTAACCAGGGAGCGGTTTTTGACGATATCCGCGTGGACCATGCAAAACGTATTTCCGAGATGGAGCTGGACGGCTATGCCATCGGCGGGCTTGCCGTTGGCGAGACGCACGAAGAAATGTACCATGTGCTGGAGGTTACCGTGCCGCATCTGCCAGTGGATAAGCCGGTATATTTAATGGGTGTCGGCACGCCGGAAAATATTCTGGAAAGCGTGGAACGCGGCGTGGACTTCTTTGACTGCGTATACCCGTCGCGAAACGGCAGGCACGGGCATGTATATACCGGTCATGGAAAGCTGAACCTGTTTAACCGCCGGTACGAAACAGACATGCGCCCGATAGAAGAAGGCTGCCCGTGTCCGGCCTGCCGCAGGTACAGCCGCGCGTATATCCGGCATCTGCTCAAAGCAAAAGAAATGCTCGGAATGCGCCTGTGCGTGCTGCATAACCTGTATTTTTATAACCATATGATGGAAGAAATCCGGGATGCCATAGATGCCGGGGATTTTGCGGGCTATAAGAAAAGAAAGCTGGAAGGGTTTTTGGAAAAAACAGAAGAAACGCCTGGAATAAGTTAAATTTTTCTAAAATAGGTTGCCCAAACCCGTATCTTCGTGTACAATACCTTTTGTGTATCAAACAAGGTCTGTGCAAAACCAGACACGCAGTTTTTTAGGAGGAAAAAAATGATTTTAGCAGGTATCACAGCTTCGGCAGATGCGACAGGCGGCATTGCCAGCATGGTCATTTCGCTTGTTATTATGGTTGCGTTCCTGTACTTTTTCATGCTCCGTCCGCAGCAGAAGGAGCAGAAGAAGAAGGACGCCATGCTTGCAGCGCTTGAGGTAGGCGACACGATACTGACAACGAGCGGATTTTACGGCACCATTATTGATATTTCAGACGATACGGTAATCGTAGAGTTTGGAAGCAACAAAAACTGCCGCATTCCGATGCAGCGTGCAGCCATTTCAGTTGTAGAAAAACCGGAAAATGCAGCAAATGCGGTCGAAAACAAAAAGAGTAAATGATTGGCAGGATAAGCTGTCTGAAATCGCCTTTTTCAGGTAATTTCAGACAGTTTTTGATTTCATGGTTGAAAAATCAGGCCAAAAGTTATATGATAGAACCCGACAGACTTTTTTACGAACAGACAGAACAGGAAAGCGCGGGGCCGCACAGACAGAAACAGGCTGATAAAACGGTGCTGTTTCAGGCGTTCCGGACGCTTGCTGAAATTCAAAGAAAGGAAGTTTTCATATGAAATATCGTGCAGGAGTAATTGCCGGGGACGGAATCGGCCCGGAGATTACAGCAGAAGCAAGGAAAGTATTGGATAAAATCGGTGATACCTTCGGGCACCAGTTTGATTACGAGGATATTTTAAT